>Ga0123342_1000102_pt1 | contig 98877 bp, 50 predicted proteins | sample Turbeawhitnodule_FD_89960 | JGI IMG/M metagenome (GOLD analysis project Ga0123342, IMG submission 89960) | Root nodule microbial communities of legume samples collected from Mexico - Turtle bean Mexico white nodule | ecosystem: Host-associated > Plants > Roots > Nodule | place: Mexico: Nepantla...
GGACCAATTGGGTTGGGCTGAGTAGACACCATGTTTTAGTGAGTGGGCTTAATCATTGTGTCCCTTTATTATCTCTATTTATCTCTATTTAAAGAGATCATTGTACTTGTAATTGGTGTGCAATAGGATATAATGTAAACCTAATAGTTGTCCGTGTGGATGTAGGTTGCTGTTGGCGACCGAACCACGTTAAATCTTGTGTTGTTTATTTTTCTGCAGTTGATTCGTGATTGTGTGTATTGCTTCCGCGTGCATTTTTCCCATCAATAAGAACCTTGTTAGTGTATAAATATAATTAGATTTTGCAAGAGTTATGCTTGTTGTGCTAAGAGAGAGTGAACCTTGTATTGTGAGAATTGGTTTGTTGTTAGGGTTAGGGTGAGAGAGTTGTTTAGTTTTCTCTGCATGAGGAATAGCAACAAAGAAAAAAAATGGTAAAATCACTTGATGCAATAAGTCTCTATTATTTTTTTTATTAGAATCAATTTCGTTGTACATTATGGGAAGGGAAAATCATTTTAAAAATTTCACGTAAACAACAAAATCAATTTTGATGCTTGTTTTAAACAAGGAGAATCGATTCCAATTATTCCAAATGTTGCAGGTTGGTTTTGTAGAATCGATTCTATAGTTTTTAAAACTAGAACGAGAATCCATTCTCGTCGTGTGGCAAAGATGCTGTAATTGATTTTGGTTTTCCTATAAGTACAACCGGAATCGATTTTGTGACCTTATAATAATTTTTGTTGTGTTTTTTTTTTCATATTGGATCTTAGGTGTTCCGGTGGTTGGATAATCTTTTGTCGTATTCAACTGTGATTTTGTGGTTGTGTTGATCATACTGTGATCTTCTTCTTTTTCTTTTTCTTTTTCAGTGCTCTTCAAGTAAGTTCACTCTTTTTTATTTATAAAAATGTATTTACAATTTTTTTTATATGTTTACTTTTTTTATTTTTAATAAATGTATTTTCATTTTTTTATGTGTTTCCTGTTTAGTTTTTTTTATGTGTTTAGTGTTTTTAATTTTTATAAATGTATTTACATTTTTTTATTATTATGTGTTTATTGTTTTTACATCTTTTATTATTATGTGTTATTGTTTATTTTTTTTATATTTTATGTGTTTACTGTTTTTACATTTTTTTAATATTGTGTGTTTATTATTTTTTTATGTGATTAATGTTTATAATTTTAATAATTCTATTTACATGTTTTTAGGTGTTTATTGTTTTGTTTATTTTTATGTGTTTACTATTGTGCTTATTGTGTTTTTAATTTTTAAAAATGTATTTACACTTTTTTTTGATGTGTTTACTGTTTTTAATTTTATATTTATATTTTGATTTTTCATGATGGTATGCTATTAACTCCTGGTACCATCACTGAGGACATACATTTTGATCGTTAATAGACCCTATTAATCATGTGTAGGTTCTCGGGGAGCAACTTCTTGCAGCTGGTTCATGAAGATGTTTTCATATTATGATGCCTTAAAAGTAATGAAATGATTAATTGACCTCATTATACCATGCAACACATGATAAAATGTCGTGACAATGATATGCCTCTTTTGTATGACTGTTTAATCACACACCTTATGTTGTTGTATGACATGAACTTAATGGAAGAGTCATCAATCACATTAGGGTGAAATAACTTCTTGGAAAAAAAAAACATGAAGAAAATGAATATCTTTAAGGTCAATGGTGTGTGATAATTTGGAAGGCCTGACCACGAACATGAACAACAATACGAAGACATGCCATTACCACAAAAACATGTTGCAGGCAATCATCTTCAACCCGAAATCCTTCATGATTCGACGATGTTAACACAAAATTGGGAGGAATTCAAAATATATAGGAAAGTATGTCAAGCATGAGGTTGGATATCAGCACTATCAACACACATTTTGACCGAATCGAAGATAAACTTGATCAGCTTTAAGGTAATGAAGAACGTTGATTGTATTTTAACGCCATTTGGGATTCTAACGTAATGACTTCATCTATTGTGTATTGTAGTCACAAAATACTCCATATTCATCCGATGTTTATTAATGATAAGTGAATGTTGTTATTTTATTTTATTTGTTTTATTGGATACAAATTGAAATAAAAATAATATATCTAAAATAAAATACAAATACAAATTTTTCGTGTTGTTAGTTAAAATACAAATTTTATCGTATCACTGTATTTAAATTGTACATTGTAACATCCCTAATTTTTACCCATATATAATAAAATAAAAGTAAAACAAACAGTATGTAATTAACATATGAATATGTACAACTATCTCAAAAAGATATCCCTTTTCATAGGGATTTTAATATATACACCAAAAGTTTTCAAAACAAAACAAAGCATTCAAATGAAGGTTATCTCATCCTCCAGTTGTTCACTAAGGAACTCTATTACCCGCAAGCTCATCTGCTCCCGTGTAAAATAGGATCATCACAGATAAAGAAACAAACACAAACAAAGAACAGGGTAAGCTAGCTATATAAATATTTCTATATAATTTCAATTTCAAATTAATAAACACAATTCATCAAGTCTCATATAATTTCTCAAACCATCAAGTGTCTATTAAAATTCATAAATTCATCTTTCAAATGTCAGATTTCTACTGACTCACAACACATAAACACTTGACTCTACTTCCGGAAGACTCGTGTGTTGACTTAGACTCAAAAATCTGCACCTGTCATACTATCTCACTGTGAAATTCACACAGTTATGCACATAAATAATCTCAATATCATCTCTCTTAGTATGACAGGGTTAACTCATATAACAGGTCAAATTAGTTATCTTTCAAACAACTTACTCATTAATATGAACCTCCTTCGACTCTCACCACCTGAATAACTTCATCTATATGATTTCATTATCTTAGAAGAGTCGTGATATCTGCTTCTAGACGAATTCGTAGTCAATGCACATCCTAAACAATCTTAACATAATATTTTCTTTCCTGAAAATACTATGTCTTGATTAAAATTCATATTCCACATCTCACAATATCCAAAATCACACAATTAAATCATACCAAAACTTAGAATTTCATTTAGCTCATAATTTTATAAAACTACACATTACATTGACAGTTCCTGTTCAGCATTATACAAGCACTTTCATTGAGTCAATTAGCTATTATGTTAATCTATACATATATATGATTTCTAAACCAAAATCATTTAAAATCAAACAACCAATTCTCATCAAACATTTCATTTAAATTAATTCAACAAACTATTCAAATACATTCAATAGTGCATTCAATTCCAAAACTCATATATACTCTACGACATCTATTATATCCACTTTCACATTTCAATCTCAAACAAATCTCAATCTACCCATAAACAAGAAATCCTGCAAGAAAATTTGAGATTGGTGACCACGTCAGCCCCACATCCATATCTTCTAGTCTAGGGTTCTATTGGCAATTTAAACTAACTTCCTTTACATGAACTTGAGTAAATGCTCCCTAAGAGCTTCAAACTACCAAAAGTTCAAGGGTAGCCTAAGCTGCACCACAAAGTCTTGATAAAAAAATCTAACTATACCACTAGGACCCTGAGCTAACAGAGACTACTTCTAAAGATAAAAGCATCAAATGCAAGCTTACACTAAAGACAAACCTAACCAGATCAAAACTAACTCAAAGAAAAAGGAGCCAAGAATGAACTTACTTTATCTGAGATTTTGATCAGGCAATCTTGTAGAGTTCACTGCCAAGAGTCCAATGGTAGATTCTGATCATGAAACTAAAATCTTAGAGGGAAGGGAGAGGAAAGGAAAAAAGAACAAAAATGAACTTACTCTGTCAGGTATTCTGATCGGGACAGTCTTGTAGTCTTCACTACCAAGTGTTTAATGGTGTACTCTATTAAACTAATGAGCGGGGAGGTCAGAATCTTAGAGAGAAGACGTAGGAAAATAAAATGGAGTTTGTAGAGAGATGATGGTTTTTTCAAAATGAAACCGGAATAACTGAATTTCTATTTATATGCTCTTTTAAATTTAACTATACAACTTCTACTCTAAAGTTATTTTTCTCAATCCTTACATACATTATTTTTAAAATATATAAATTATTCAACTATTAATAATATTAATTATTTTATTACTGTTATAATTATTAATATAATTATATATATACAATATACACAATTAAATATTAGATAAATTTATTTAACAATTTCAAAAATATTTAATTATACTATTAATAATAACATATAATTACAAAAAATGAAAATAATAAAATAAAAATATAATATCAACAAAAATATATATAGTTATATAAAATAATAAATGTATATAATAATAAATATTATTTTCATAAATTTTAATATATTTAATGTATTTATTTTAATTTAACACAAATTTATTTTTTATTAAAAATATAAGTAATTATGGATACTATATATTAAAAAAATTTAATTAACTCAAATCTTAAAAAAAATCATAATTCATTATTTAAATATTTTTAATAACAAAGGTAAAATTATAAACTTCTTTTACACCTTTAAAATAATTTTTAAATTTTCTCCCAGCTATCATATCACTCCCAAATTTCAATAAATCATCCTCACAAATTCACTCCATCATTAGTAAATCTAAACAACCTCACACATTCTTCTCTCTTCACTTCATTCCTTCACATAATCTCTCTCCTCAATTTAAACATAACATAAGTGATACGGACAAAAATAGAAATAGAAAAAAAAATAACAAAGATAACAAATTGTTAATAACAAATTATTGTTGTCTTTCATGTATAACCATCTAATCTGATAGATTTTCTTTTTATAGGAATTATAGAAGATACATTCATTGTTTATTATAAGAGTTAGTATATCAATTTTTTTAATTACAATGAATAATGCTAAGTGGTCACTAATAGAAAATGAATTTTTTAAATTAGTTATTTTGGACCTTCTGTACTGATTAATAGTAACTGATATAATTAAAATGTATTAATTACTTTGTTTTTTTACACTTCTTTTAATAAAAAAAATAAACAAGATAACAATATCAAATAAGTAGGTATCATATCAAATACTATAGCATTATTATATCTAGGATCGAGACCTCTCCATAATAATTAAACATCAATTAAATATAAGATTAAGAAAAATATTAGATTAAATAATGCTGACTTCGCAGTTTATTTTCGAAAACAAACTTTTTCATTTTGAAATTCTCTTATTTATTTCGGCCATTTTGTCCAAATGCAGTAATTGTAATGGACCATTTATATTATTTTTTCCTCCAAAGAATATATTTTATTTATAAATTTAAATATGTAGAAAAGTATGAGACGTAAGTCCACATTTATGATGTCACAACCACTAAAATATACCAAAACAACAAAAATAAAAAGACAGTATTCATTATACACAAAAACCGACTTAAGTCAATGCCTTATTGGTCAATCTTATCTGTTCAATTGTTTTATATAAAAAAATAATAATAAAAGTTAAACTTTATTTTTGAAACATTTTTTAATATAAATATTAATATATAAGACAAAACAAATAAACATTTTATACCATATTATTAATACAAATCAGTTATCTTAATATTTTTTTAAAACAATCTGAATTATCTTTAATGAAACTTCTCCTAACCTCAGTTACAATATAGTTTAAGTTCATTTAAAAATAAAAGCATTATTAAATACTATAAAAACAAGACAGTGTAGGGGCAAGAGTAAAACACGCGAAAGCCGCCAAGGAATCTGGAAAAATAACTGAAACCTCGTCATTTTCTTGTAATTTTTAATTATAAATATGTTTAAATCTTTCTTTTCTGATAATTTTTTTTTGTTAAAATAAGTTCAATTATTTTATGTAAAAAGTTTGTTGTTGTTCATATAAATATAGGTTTTTTAAAGATAAAAAAAATTATATAAATCACTTTCTTTAAATTTGAAGAATTTATGTTTATTAAATTTATACTACAACAATAGTTTTATGAATAAAGAAGTCGATGTAGGATGATTATAAAGACATCTTTCTCTCTCTTTCCATCTATAAAATTTATTGTGGTTTTATTCATATTAAGTTGAAGGCCATAGAAACACTAGTACGCAGCATAGTCAATCTTATTAAGCTTTGAATGGTTGAATGTGGAAGGAAGGTGTTGAGCCAAGAAGGCATGAATTAGGAAAGACGCAGCAGCAACTTTTCTTGTTCAACACCTGTCAAATGCAAGCACACTCTCTTTCTTAATTATTTTCTGTTCCTTTCTTCCTTCTCACCACTACCATTCCTTGCCTCTCTTCAAAGGCCAGTATCACTTTAATTTTCTCCTTCTTCTTTAATTCTCTCTTTCATTTTTTAAAGGGTGTTCCAGTTTTCCCTCTGATGCAGAAAAAAAAGTTTTTTTTTTGGGTTTTTGTCCTTGATCCAATTTTATTCTTTCTCGATGGTTTGGTAGATTCAGGGATTTTCCTTCCTTTTGGTCGCTGCCCATTATCTTTGTTGGCATGTTCTTTACATGTGTTTCTTGTATGAATTAAAAATTCAATATTTTATGTTATGCAAGCTGCAACTCTGAATTGCGGTGGATTTCAATTGCGGTGTATTGTTTTTTAATTAAGAAGTTTGTGGTTTTAGACGAACAGTTTTGTTGATTCGAATATTGCTTAGGTCTCATACATGGTTCTACTCGGAACCAAGAACAAAGGTTGTTTTCGTGACATAAGTATAATTTCCCAGTTTCTCCGAATTACTGGAAAAAAAGCTGAAGATTATGTATGGATTTTGTGAAAAACATCAGATATTTCTCAGAATATGGGAGACCTCGCTTCCCTATTCTGATTTGTGAGTGGCAGGTTTGTTGAAATATTCTGAAGACTTCCTGAGCTTCAAAGTTGTCAAACCAATATGCTCTTATTGTGAAAGATTTACTTTTTTTTTAGTGAAAACATGCTGGTTTCACAACTCACTTCTTTTTATCTAACATGCTACATTTTACCGAACAGGGATTTTGAGTGTTATCTGAATTTCTGGAGGCCTGAGAGTGCAAATTATCTCCACAACCGATGGATAAAGGTACCTAATGTTTTTGCCGTTATCAACCAACTAACATCAATGGTATAAGTAGAATTGAAAATGTTTTAAAGTGAATTATTTATCTCTTCCTTTCAATATGCCCAAGCAGTACATCTTACCTTGACTTGTCTATTCTGACATACACACTGATCCTTGTTATCACATACATACATTGCCACGAGAACTTGTGCAAACAACTTTTACTGAACAATACTTGTGTTAGCTCCGGTGTGAATGGCAGGATTACAATTTTTAATATCTGCTCAGCTTGATTTACGGCCTCGCCACATAGTTTATCATTGTTTTGATAATTGAACTATTAGGTTTTTGGATTCTAAATGTCAGAGTTAGAATTACATTATCATTATGTTTGACATCTAGCTATGAAAAAACTACCAAAAGCATGGAAGAGTTTCATTATATATTTTGTTTCTTATGGCCAGATTGTGAGAATGAATTTCCATCTAATAATTTTCATGGAAAGGCAACATGCATTCTGTCATCATGCACCAACATAGGTTTTTAAGGTAGATCGTAGTCACTCAGTTTTCATTCGTTTGGGTTTCATTCATAACAGTCTTCCTTTTAGGTTCTAGCTCCTATGAGTTCACTTATTTGGGTTTTTAGTTATTGCAATTAACATCTTGGTTCCTATATTTTAAACTCATTTGGATTTTAGACCCTTTAGTTATGTATTAATACAAGTAAATACCAACAAAATGGAAAAATACTAGTTTCTTAGATAGGAATTAACAATAATCATCTTCTAATCCAAGTCTTCATCATTATTATTACATCTATAAATTTCACATTTGCTGCACTAAACTGTTCTGCTACAACAACCCTGTGAAAGGACTTCATACTGCTATAGCGCTATTTAAAACCCTAATTATGGTACCGGCCTCTAAGGTACCAAAACCTTTGTGGTTGAATATAAAGACAATATCCCCATAAAGAATATATTGTTATGGTAATGCTTATAGAACGTTATCAAGATCGTCTGATGCAATGCCAGCGATCTTGTACTGCAAGAAATATCATCTAACACCAGACCGATTGTCTAGCGTGAATGATTGCCTATGATGGAGCGTTTACCATGAATCGTCTAGCACGAGCGACAACTATGGTTCGTCTAACATGAAACTGAGCTTCTACCGTGATGAAACAATGGCGAAAGAAGAAATATAGGCACATAGCACGAAGATACAAAAAAAGGAAGCCTGAACAGTAGGACTTCAGCAAGATTGAGATTAAGAGAGGAATACAAGAATGTTAAAAAGTATATGTTCTGTTCTACCCAAACAGAGGAATCAACCTTGCTTTATATAGCAAGTTGATTCATAACCCCTAACCATACAGCCTAGTCAATTATATACAAGGACTAAGAGCTAAATGAATGAAAACTATAGGGTTCAAAATCTCGTTTAAACCTAAATCAAATTATCAAGGAAAGCATGGTTTTCCATAGGAACAAACTTTGCTACCTCCACTTTGCATGTTAATATGTTTGTAGAATATAACTGCATTTATGATGTAAATAGGGTAATTTGAAACTCAGGAAGAGTCAATGCACTTGCTTGCCATGAAACGAGATTTTTGTTGTTGTTGCAGATGCTAGGGCGGAAGAGACTGTTGATTTGCGAACCAATGTGGAGTTAGTGAGATCAGTCTCTGATAATAAGCACCATGATCTTTTAAGGCCATCTGCTCGGAACTATTCAAGAGGTAAAATTATTAATCATGTCTATATATTGGAAGGCAAAAAACATATAATTCTTCTACTTGTTTCCAATTTTTCTATTATAATTTTATTTTTCATAATTTTATTTTATAAAAACTAATTATCAAATAGGATCTGCTAGAACACATGGATTAGTATATGATGATGGCACCAATGCCTTCTATAATTTTCCATTTATTTTTTAATTGGGATGGGATACGGCTAGGGATATATGTTGCTGAATAACATATCTTACTCTAGCACATCTATTGTTCTAAATGTAACCAATTTGGGAAAAATAAATTGTTTGTCTTTTCCCTTTTCCCTTTTCCCTTGCAACAGTTACATATCAGCTCCTCTTTACATAATTGATGAATGAAACTGTCCGTTTTTTCTGCATTCTGTTTCCAGTGACTTTTGATTTTTATTTCTATTAGATCTATATAGAATTATTATAATTTCCTTCTGAACCTTACCCTTTACTAGAGTTTAGAGAACTATGTATAAATTTTGGCCAAGCATCTAATCTTCTTTAAGAAAGAAGGTCAATAACAGTGATATGATTCATGTGGAAGAGACCCAAGGAGGCACGGATTCAATCCATGAAGAAGATGAACAGTACCATAACAAACAAGGTTATGAGAAGCCTAATAGAAAGAAGAAAAAGCCCATTTTATCCTTACGCTTATCCTCATTAATAACATAATCTTCCATCCAATTGGGCTTCTCATGACCTTGTTTGCTATGGTACTGTTCATCTTCTTCATGGATTGAATCTGTGCCTTCTTGGGTCTCCTCCACATGAATCATATCAAACCGGTTCAGGGATGACAAGTTCAGTGATAATGTTCTGTATTAGCTAAATAAAGACAACTGCACAAATCGAAGTTTCTTTTTCATAGTTGTCTCTTGATCTCATACGCAATTTTCTTCTCCTGAAATATTAACAAATTTTATGGGCATGGCAGGACAAGCAACTGATGCAGGTGGCCATGGAAAGGGAAAGTATGCCTTAATTAGAGACCCAGAGGACTTTCAAACTGGAATTTATGATAAGCCCCTTCCATTTTACGGATGTGGAATCGGATGGTTCTCGTAAGTAATTTTAATCAACTTTCTTTCCCAATTTCCTTGGCTTGTCTCATGGCTTTGCTTGTTAAAAAATGGCAGATTTCTTTTTGGGTTTCTATGCCCTCCTATGTGGTTCTACGCTACAATTCTCTATTTTGGAAATCACTACAGAAAGGATCCCAGGGAACGAGCAGGGCTGGGAGCCTCCGCAATTGCTGTAATATTCTCCCTTCCTCTCTACTATTGGTGTATATTTGTCTCTTGTTCATGCATAAAGTTGCTTATGTTAATCACAATGTTGTGCACTGGAATAAAGTCACTCTGTCATAAAGGATTGGTTTGGGAATGGTAGTTACATACCTGACTCAACTTGGATCAAGCTGAAATAAAAGAAACCTCTAGAAACTCCAGTTTACTTGGATAAAACACTTTTCTTGAAATTGAATTATAGAAGTAAACAAACCGAGTAACATGGATTAAGTTCATTCAATCGTTTGAAGATATCTTTCAATGCTACCGGCATCTAGTAACAGCTCAAAATATTTCATTTCATTGAATGTTTTTTCAATACGTGCCACAACCAATAATTGTAACTTGTGATATATGCCATCGTAATGGAAATGTAAACCAATCAAACTATAACTTGATCGTGCATAATGAGCTGTACCAGTTATAAAATTGAGGATTGCTCTTCAATATGATTGTAATTGTTCTTTTGCCATGTAAGTTCGTTTTCTGCATTGCAGATATTATGCTTTTACTATGCTTGATTGTTGTCTAATTGGCGTGGTGATCAACTTGCAGGCATTGGTCTGCTCTGTACTGTTGCTGATAATTTTTGGAGTAATTCTTGTGTTTAAATTGCGGTTCCTGTATTTATAATTCATGTGCGAAGGTGAGAAATAGAGAAGCAAAACCATTTGGAAGCAATTCTGGCGTGATATTAGAAACAATTGGACATATGATGTATATAAGAACTTCAAAAGATGCAAAAAAGCCTGCTTGTTGTTTGTGAAGTAATTCACAGCAACAAATCTGTCAGTTATACCATAAGTTGAGAAAAGAGGATGTGTCATCCCTTATTTCATTATTTTTCGAATTGATTTATACTTCAAAAGAAATATTTTGACGAGTGTTTATGAATATCCCAAAATCCTTATTAATTTTAATTTATTTTTTAACCTTTGGGATGCAGAAGTGTTGTATATGTTCTAGATAAGAAAAGTGCAAGGCTGCCACAGGTAGAAAACTAACTCAAGATCGCTGATACATTTTTAGGCTTTACTGTCATGTTGAACAGTAAAACATGGAAACTTTTGGGTCTAAAACTTCTGTTAACGAAATATATAATTTCTTTGCTCAGCATCTCAAAAGAATTAAAAATATATATTTCTTTTAAATTAAGCAAAAATAAACATGGAAATACATCCTCCCGTTTAAAAATTAAACATATCTTTTCATGTAAAAAAATTGTATTCATTTTTTATAGATATTAAATAGGTTAAAATTAGTGACTGTTTGTTAGGAAAATAAAAGAAGAATCTCCAGTTAACAAGATCAAGTGCAATTTTGACAAAAATATATATTCCTTATTAAACATAGCTTCAAAACCACTAGCAAGAAATCAGCATGCCATTTCATTCAGTGGGAAGGTGGAGAAGTTGCCACTCTTAAAAACTAATTACGAATTATTTGTACAACAAACAAGATCTTAATAGATGCTGGCAAAAGAGCAGTACTAAATATAATTATTCTACTACATTTAGATTCTACTTATTTTAAATATAAGACAACCTCTTACGACAACTCTTGCTACCTTATTTACAAGAATGTTATGGGAATTTGTTCTTAAACATAAGAAAAAACATGTACAAATTCTAAAAATTCAAAAATAAAGTATGTTCAATCGTAACAATATATAAGATAGAGTGTAAATAAAATTCTCAAACCAAGGAAGATCTAGGTACTGAATATTCGCAGTCTACAAGTATAAACACACTTAATCTAAATGAAACTTGCTTCCTTCAATTAAAGAGTACATATTGAAAAGTAAAACTTGATTATTAAACTCGTCTTGAAAAGAGTTCTTATAGGATAATATATAATTACGTTTTCCAGATTCTACAACTAATTGCTTGTAATTCAACAAATCAAAAAAAATCTCAGCCTTGATATTTTCTTTGGATTTTCTACAAGCTAATAATTGAATATTTGCATAAAGCAACAACAATGTACTTGTTCACAAAATTTTTCTATATGGAGATCTTCATGAATGAATGTCTACCAAGCAGCAAGAGAATTATGAAAAATTGCAGGACTCCTAGTCATAAGAAGAACCCTAACTAGAGTGGTCAATCTTTGGCCATCAATCGCACATACTTGTTCTCGACTGCAAATCTGGAGCTGGAATTGATCTGTCCACAATTTTTTTCATGAGAAAACCAATATTTATTATTTTTAAAGGATTAGTTAACCAAAACATAACCATTTTATCGGCTTACCTTCTTCTCAAGCTCCTCACTCAATTCAGTTTCATCCACTGCAATGCCAGATTCCTGGAGTGCTTTGAGGACAACTTTTCTAAGTTTCTTCATCTTCAAAATTCCATCAGGATGCTGCCACAAACATAAAAATAAGCACATTTAAGTACACTAAGGAAATTAGACGTATAGACCAATATTCAAAAATACAAATTTTGAGTAAAATCATTATAGATGGCAATGCCATAGCAGCTCTAATTAAATCCGTCTAAAACTCTCATCTATTTTATCCATCTTATGCTCACAGTATACAAAAATATAACCTCACATAAATCAAAGCACAATACAAGAAAGGATGCCATTCTGAAATTCAAAATACGTACAGATTTCAAGGCTGATTTGATAAATTTCTTCCACTTTATTTTATTCTTGACAGCACTTGTACAGTGAGGTTTTAACATCCCTTCTTTCTTCAAATTGCTCTCTCCTGTTGCTTTTTCACCCTGAATTACTTCTCCATTTCCCATATCAACTAAAGTGTTATTTTTGCTTTTTTTAACAAGGTCATCCTCCAATGCTTCAAGTTTCCTCTTTTTCTTTGCTGAAGAAATTTCATTCCCTGGTCTTGAATCATTTTCTGTAGAAGACTTCTGCAATTTTGGCAGCTCGACATTTTTGTCATCTCTCGCCTCATCATTAGGACCAGTCTCCACAACAGCCTTAGCATCATCAGTGGCATATTTATCTTCCTGGATTGGTTGCTGCTTTGAAGCATGGAATGCTCTCGCCTTTGCCCTGTGCTTCTTTCCATCAGCATGGAGAAGAAGTGCTTGCTTACTTGTAGCTTTTGTATTGCAAAGACTGCAGAGTATAAGAAAAAAAAATTCTTGAAGATTCTCGATACAACAGCCAGGCACAACTCATTACTATAATATAGTTTTATAAAGAATGTCTCAGACTCTCAGATAATAAGCCATTTTTGGCAGTTGACTATTTTTTTAAGTTCACAATCTACACTATTGAGAATGGAGAAACCGAGAAAGCATATGAAGAACTTCAGGTTTACTTAGACCACAGCCAAGCTAACATGGTTACAAAATATTCAGTTACCCTATTTTAAGCTGATAACATAAAATACAGAATCAATATAATTGATCCTAATATCAGCAATTACTATATCAATACGATTCTATCATATGTACCAGATTCTAACATATACGTTTAAAAGAAGGGAAGGGGGAGTGAACAATGTACAGGCAGTGCAGCATATTCACATCAAGTAGACAACACCAACCAAAAGAACAAAGATGTTCTGAACTTTACTAGCATACATTTTCACAAGATTTATATCAACACAGACTTGCCTTGCAGGCTAAAAGTCAATCAACACTAACATCAGTATTCCTGAAGATATCTTAATAGATAGGATTATAATCCTACGTTAAACTTATACACTGAACTCTCCCTCTTGCATAAGGATGACAAATTCAGACTCAATAGGTATCCACAAGCATTACCCACAATATATATGTTATGGATAAACCCATAAAACTGTCTGCATGTATTTTAAAATTCAATCCTGCCCAAACCAACATAATATATCTGCAATGCAATATCTTGTAAGTAGGATATGAAGGTATTACACTTTTTAACAAATAACTTCATTTTAAATGTTTTATTATTAAGAGTTAGATCATCTTTGAGTTGATCCGTGTACTTAACTCTTGGTTAATACTCTTTCATATTGACTTCTCATCATTAATGTTAGTACTATGATAGATATGTTTGATTAGTTTGTCAAAATAAAAACATTAAAGGATTCGAGTTAACCAAATATATGTATTGGAATTTGGATTGGAACGGTATATAAAACCCCAATAGAAAATGGTACGTTATTGAAGTTGCTACCTGCACAAGTAGGGACTTGGGTATTGTAGTACCCTACTCATTGTCATTCTTACCCTTGTATACTTCAGTAATAAAAGGCATATCATGCACATTGAACTCAGTGCCATTTTACAGACATTATTTACACTACAAAAAGATAAACCACAACCTTTATGATCTAGGAAACCCGTAAGACATGATACAGAAACTAGAAGGCAAGGAGTAAGAACATAGAAGTCTGAATCTCATAACTTTATAAAATGTGTAAGCAGAATCTTGATTGACACTGACTCTGTAATGTAAACACACAGACTACTACCATGGTACTAGGAACCCATTAGATTACATACCTACAAAACCAAGGAGGCCGCTCAGATAACCCCACATTAATATCAACTTCAGGCCTTTGTTTGTTATCCTTGTTAGGCGTGGCAGTTGCAGCACTCAAAGTTTTTCCTTGGCCTTTTGGACCATACTTTTCCTGGAAATCAAAGTAAAAGTAGAAGGTGTATAGAAAATAAGATATATATTTTCAAGACAAATGAAAATCCATATGCTACCAAAATATCTAAACAACATGAATACAAATTTGACTCCTCGGAAGGAAAGTGCATAAAAGGCCCCCCTCCCTTTAGATTAAAATTCTGATTCCAAGACCATCACAACAATGATAGAAATGTTTGAAAATCATCAGTGAGAGGAAACTTTCAAGAAGCTTCTCTAGCCAGATTAAACAACAACAAAAATCCATTTACTGATTGAAAATAATAAAAAAAAAAAGTACGCACGTGACTCATGCATCATGTTCACAAATCATATTGAACAAAAACGAGACAGGGGGACGATCCATTAAGAAGAAAGTGAAAACAAATGAGAGACTCACAGCTTCTGTAATGCACTGTGTGTGATCCTGAACGGTGTCACGCCCAAATATTTCCCCACAGTCAATGCACGACAACTGCATAACACACAAAAATTCAACAGAAAAAGAATGAGCATTACAAATCGCAACACATTGTGAAGGGAAATTCATGAAAAGTGGGATTGAATGAGAACTTTGTAAGCAGAGCAAGTCCGAAAGTGACCCGACAACTTGGGTTTTTTGAGGTTGTCTCCACAATCTTCGCATTGAAACCAAACCATATCTGAGATTTAACTTTAAGGGTTGCGATGCTTTGGTACCAAGAACAGGCGAGGATGTTGGTTCTGTTCTGCAATTTCTGGGGTTTAAGAACAGGCTAGGGTTCTCCCTGTGGCTCCAATTATAAATGTACCCTTTTTCTGTGCCCTACTTCCAAATAGTTTATGTTTATTATTTTATTTACCACCTTCAAAATGAGAAATTGAAAAAACAAATTGTGTACTTCGAAAAAAAAAATCTTAACCATGATTTTCTTTATAGGCTTCTTAACCATGGTTATCTCGTATTTATAAGATTTTCTTTCAATTAAACCCTTTTAAAAAAAAAGTCAAAATAAATTAAAGCCAACTTTATTTACCAAACTTGTCTAGTGTCAACTATCAGGGTTGAAAGATCAATTCGAATTTAGTTTTTCAAAAACTAAATTCCTAGTAATTATCTTTTTTCTAAAAATTAAAAATAAGAGTTTAAAATTATTAATAAAAATAAAATAATTAACAGTAAAATTATGCTTATGTTTAGTTTTATGACTTTTAAATAATGAATTAAATAAAAATAATAATTTAAATAGTAAAATAAAAACAATTCCATAAAAAAAAATATTGATTGATTTTGTTTAATTTTGATATTATTATAAATAAGTGATATTAAAATTTAATAAAACAAATAAAAATGTAAAAATTATATTTATGATTATTTATCATGTAAATTTAAAATTAATATTTTTATTTTATTTTTAAATGAAATAGAGAGTAGAAAAACCTTACAAAATTAAAGAGTAGCTTAAAATTAAAATTCATATTTATATTTTGTTTTCGGTTGTTTAATATTGAATTATATTTAAAATAGTTCGAATAAGAAAAAAAAATATAATGAATAAAAAATTATATTAGAAGAGTAATTAAAAATAATATTTATTAACTAAATTATTTAACGATAAAATTTTAATTAATAGATTTATATGAATTGAAATAATTTAGTAATATTAAAACAAACATATTTTTAATAAATTTTATATAAAATATTTAAATGATATAGTAACAGTTTAAATTAATAAAATTTTAAGAAAGTGTGGGATTAGGAAAAAAAGTTAAACATTATGCACATTAGTAGTAACAACTAAAATTAAGTTTAAAAATAAAATATAAAATATCATATAAATTAATATAACATATTTTAAATTATAGTTATGATGCAAACTAGTATTTAAATAATTATTTACATAAAAATTTGTATAAAATAAATTGATATGGTGATAATTAGTATTAAGTTGAAATATTTTTTGTAATGATTATTAATAAAAAAATATTTTATTAATTGAAAGTGCGTATTTTTAATTACTTTTGTATAACTTAATTCAATGATGTAAAAATACGTGTTGATTTATATGACAGATAAGTGATTTGAAAGTATAAGTGAAAAACAAAAATTTTGAAGAAGTGAAGGGATTTATAAGTAAATGAATTGTTGACTTTATTGTTGATTTTGGAAAACTGAAGGGATTTATAAGGAAATTAATTATTGACTTTATTGTTGATTGTGTAACTGGAATATATTGCATTAATTAAAGTAATGTTGTAATATCATATGCAAACAAAATAGACAATAAATAAATTAGTTTTGGAGAGGATATGTTATTTCACCTGAAGACGATTGAAATACACTAGTTTATAATGGTGATATAACCAATACAATTTTAAAATTATTTCATTTCATTTTAACAGGAAGTTGTTTCTCCTCCTAATTATAATTTGGTGCATGATTGTATAGTATTATCAGTCATTCCACAAAACCTACAATAAATTGATGTTTGTTACAAAACTTAATATGTAAGTTAAAAAAATAGGAATTAAAGCTATTCTTTAACTTTTATGTTACTCCATTCACACACTAGGGATACGAAAATTTGGGATTGGGAATAGAAATAGGTGTCATGTGTGACATTTGATACCTGCCCACAGTTATAATAGTGATGCACAATCACATTGTTGTTTTTGCTTTGACATTTATTTTTCTTCACAATTCCTTGTACAATGTAGTTAACAAGTAGAAAAAATTCCAGTTGCAGTGCATGCTTATGCGATGTTAGTCAAAATGGGTAAGTACACATGATAAATTTTTATGTTTGTTTTACAAGCATCAATACTCCTTTAATTAAATATGGGATGTACATCCCACAGTGGGTTTGTAATCATTCTTTCACTAGTTCGTCACCAAGTGACAACATATTTTCCCTAAGTCATTTTAATTTAAATTGCGAGTCTATGAATAAATACATTTTTAATTGTTGCAACACTGAAATATTGTCACACGTTTCTTCTCAATAAAATATTATATGATCAATGATTGGTAATTATTCAACTTTGAGTAATTCACCTGTATGAGTCTTTTATCTTTTTACTCATTTGAATCTTAATTAAAGTCTTTCATTATCTAAACTTTTCGAATGACTTGTCGTTATTCTTAACAATGTAAACTCACAACTTTTTGAAAATTTATTAACTTTTATGGTTCATAAAATAATTTGAATGTAATCAATAATACTTTTTATATGATGAAGAGTAGTGAGAAATAATAAAATTATAATGTTGTTCTTTTCCAACAACTTCTACTCCACAATTGTCTTAAACTCCTTTTTATTGATACAAGAAATTCATGACAAAGACTTTGAGATTCAAACACTTTAGAAACTACAATTTTTTACTTAGAGTAATTCCTTGAAGTAAAAACAAACTATATATCATTTTTTCCTTCATCATTACTATTAAGCCCTTGTTGACATTTAAAACTCCACTTTTAGTCATATACTCATAGCCTTGTGCATCAAACATGCTAAGATAAATTGAATTTATCTTAACTTCAAGTGTATGTCTTACTTCTTACAACGTCTTAATTTCTTCCATGTGCAAGTTTTAACTTCATGACACCTATTCCAATCACTCTACATGTTTTGTTAGCTCTTAATAGCATATGCCCTCCATGGTTTTCAATGTAAGAGATAAACTATTTTTAATTAAGGCACGCTTGGAATAAACACTTAAAGTAAAAACTCATTTTAAATTGGTCTTTTCTTCTTATCACACACAACTTCAACACTTTCATATCCTTTTGAAATTGAACCTACATCACCTTTTTTATTCCCTTGTTCTTATTATTTATTTTCTTTTGTATTCAAAACCTCATTTCTTGAAATGTTCTTCACTCCCACAAACAAAACACTTATTTTCTTGTATTTCTTAAATTATGATCTCAATCTCTTGTTGTTCTTGAATTTTATCTTTTCTTATATATGGTACAGTCAGTCACTTGTTTAATCTCCTCAAACCTTTTCTTCAATTTCGAAAAAAAACCAACACATCCAATGACTATGAATCTTTGCAATAGATGAGTGTGTCTCCAAAGTTATCAAATTCACTCGGTAATGACTTTATCAACAATAATGTTTGACCTTCACCCACATCCTTATTCAATATTCTTTGATGAATTTTGTTGAAATCATCCAACTATACCTTAATGTTTTTCATTATCTTTTACAATCACAATTTTTTTTTTCAAATATAATTGACCAATGATTTTATCATATATAGGAATTGTCTAATTTGAATATAATAGTAACATCAATTTTCTCCCTTTTAGACTTTCATCGAAACCTTGTTACCAAGAGACCAAAACAAAGCACCATAAGCTTTGTGAAGAACATTATTCTTTCTCTTCTTTAGTCAATATAGTAGATTTTCTTTTTCTATAAAAACCTTCTTTAACCATGTTAAATCAAATAATCTTCTTTTTTTTTCAAAAACTCAAATTATTATTGTCTATACAACCTTCTTAGTATCATACTTTATATAATCCATATTTGATTCACAAAAAATACTAACTCTAATTTGAATTAGGGATGCCTATACTTTATTAAGACAAATTATTAAAATTTTTTATAAAAGAGTTAAAACAAAATGAAAAAGAGGTTATAGTAAGAAGGGGAGAATTTGTTTTTTTCATAAATAAGATCCAACATATGGTATTATCATCATGCAGAGAGAGTGTGGAATATTAAACAATTAGCTTTCATAGGCAATTAACTTTTACCTAACTGCCAAAGTGATATACTTTCAAGCCACAAATAACATATATTTAGATTGTTCCTACCGAAAATGAACTTGGGAAGTGTAACTCAACGAGGACAGGGTGTTCCTCAAGGAACAAACTTTCAATTGGTCACCGATAAGAGGGAAGATCCACCTGAAAAATACTCTCCCATGCTAAGTCACTAGGAGCACAAAAATGATAAGTTCTTAACAATAAGACAGTTGAGAGTATGAGATAAGATATATCATACTTTATGAATAATAGATATTTATGATATCTTAGATGGTTAACCATATGATTGTCATTCATTGCTCAATAAATAGTTATTCGATATTAAATACCGATTGAATAGACCGTTTTGTTAATAATAATAGTTGAAAACAATGAAGCCTTAATTAAGAAATGCATATAATCACCAATTAAGGTTAATTTTTTTTGGCCAAAAACAAAATTGATTGTAATGCAAAAGATACCGGAAAAATGGTTAAGATAACGAGAATAATAGTGACCACAGAGTATCGACCCTGTTTTTCTAACATTTTTTTGTGCGATTAAGTTAAATTTATTCAAAATAATTCATTTTGTTGGATCTTATTTCTAAAATTAATTATTTTAATGAATAAAAAAAGTGGTGAACTGAAAGTGTGAGTAGCAATGAGCATCACGTATGCAATAAGAATCAACAAAAAGAGGCAGTAAGCAATAAAGGTTATGAAATTGGGCCCATGACTAACAAGAGAAGGCCCATGAGAGTCAAGCAGAGTTGAAGTAAAGTCCACAGCAGATGTGAAGTGAGAAAAGAGAAAAGCATAAGCGTAACAGAGAATAGCAGAGCAGAGAGTAGAATTGAGTTCAGTTGAGTTTAGCAGAAAATTAGGATGAAGCTGGGTGGAATCAAATCGGTGGAGAACGCGCACGATGATTCCGTCTGGGCGGTCACATGGGTACCCGCAACCGCCAACCGCCCACCGCTCCTCCTAACCGGTTCCCTCGATGAGACCGTCAGGCTCTGGCGCTCCGATGACCTTCTTTTGGACCGCACCAACACCGGCCACTGCCTCGGCGTCGCCTCCGTCGCCGCCCACCCTCTAGGCTCCCTCGCCGCCTCCTCTTCCCTCGACAGCTTCGTCCGCGTCTTCGATGTCGATTCCAACGCCACCGTCGCCACCCTCGAGGCCCCTCCCTCCGAAGTCTGGCAAATGCGCTTCGATCCCAAGGTATAGTATTTTCTTTCTCTTGACCTTATGCAATTATCTCAAACTAGCCCGTGCCTTATTCGTTACGCCTGACCTCTCGTTATTGTTTAAACCTAAAACACTGAACAACGGAAAATTCATCAACTGAGAAGAGAACCTGTTGTGTGTGAAAATGCTATACTGGTTTGTCTTTCATGAAGACTCTTGATTAGTTCTGATGTTGAAATATCATAGAGAACTGGGATTTGTGATTAATTATTGTTTTAATTCTGATGGCACGTGCTTTATGAACCCTAAGTAAAACAAATCTGTATGTTAGGTCTGGGCTCGAATTATATTTATATTCGAAATGATTCTCGTATTGACTTATACATGTTTGTTACTGATGATTGTTGAAACTTATGATCAAGATGTGGTGGAATGTTCTTAATCAACATTTTGCATTCTTAAAAGTTTTCTGGAGCCGGGGTTTTATTTCCTACCCAGCCACTTTTTTAAGATATTTTGTTGGAATGGGCTTATTAAATCTATAAAAAAAAAGAGTAGAAACTGTCCGTGTTATATTAATTTTCCTTACATAAGAGCTATTTAGTGCAAAATTTACACTAAAAGCGATAAAACTGTTTATTTGGAGAGAAGGTCTTGCATACTACCCTTCCACTTTTTAAGATATTCGATGAGAATGGGATCATACAAAAAATTTAGTTCAAAGAAATTTATACAAAAAAATGTCAAAACAGGCTTTTTGGAGAGAAGGTTTTTATCCTACCCAGTCACTTTTTAAAGATATTTCGTGGGAATGGCCCAAAACAAGTAGAAACTTCCCCTTTTACATGATTATATTAGAATAAAGTTGCTGGCTGAAGTAGAAAAATTTCACTTCCAATGAAAACTCTTCATGTTTTATTTAATAATGGCTTTTGGCTCTATTGTGTTTTCTCCTTTTCTTGCGATATCGTATAATATGATGCGATTCTCTATCCCGTGACATGAATCGCTGCAACAACTTTTTTCGCTCCTGAATAGATCCTGTATTGTTCTAGTCACAATCAGAATCTCATGAATCAATCTACTGGATTTCTTTGCGTCAATCTGAGCAGAGAGGCAAAATGGTCATTCTTTTTCCTCTGGGCATGTCCGCTTATTATTTTACCTTCTCTTCACCCCACTCATCCATAATCTCTCTTCTCCACTGGTCACTCACTTATCTCTGTCTTTTCCTCATGTCTACTTAATAAACTATAAATGTTGATGGTCCCTTAAATTATGCAGTAGCAGCAACAACACTTGTTTTTTTGAGGACTATAATGCAAAATTTGTTTAGTAGCATATCCATTGTTATAGGAATTTTATGTAGCAACCACAGTGTTTTTTTGGTGGTTGTGTTTGCTGAAATTATGCACAGCATAAATGCACGTACAGCCACTCTTTTTTATTATGTAGCTGTCATTAATTGCATCTTTGCATGTTTATATGTCTTATATTAAAGTATATGTTATGTTTCTTAATGTTAACAATTTACTAATTGAAAAAATAGCCTCTCCGATACTTTATCTGGATTCAACTACCATGATAGCTAGGTTTCCCAATTGTTGCATGCGTGTTAAAATGGACTCTTGTATTATTTTAGTCAGTACTAGTGCATTGGCAATTTTTGCATACTTAATTTCTACTTGACATGATTTTATTCATCAACTTATAATTGTACTAACTGCATGTTATATAATTATATTTTCATTTCTCTTGGTTTTTTATTTCTGTGTAAGACTACTATCATGTTCAATGTTACGAAGTTTGTCACATGGACGATCTTGATTATTTTGAAGTTTGCACATGTTTGATTCTGCAGTCATGGTAAATGTTTTTCAACGTATACTGTCTCCCTAGGGTCATTTGTTAGTTGTTAAAGTTAAAATGAGGTGAGAAACTCTAGGATCAGTTTTATGTGGAACATTTATGAGAAAAATAATCCACCTAATTTTGGTCAGCATTCTTGAAGGATGTATGAAATTATTATAAGCATGAAATCTCAATCCCCAAATAGTCCAGTATTACATAAAGGGACTAGTTCAACTCCCCAATTTATACTACTAAGATTATCTGTGGTTTGTGCTGTTTATTCTCTGTAGCATGTTCCCTTCCCCTTCTATGGAAATTGTAACCATTCCACTATGAATTTGGATTTGCAATAAAGCAGAAATCATTCATTGCCTAGTGATAACGAAAATGGGCATTTCATCCCAAGTCTAAAAAATTATCCTTTTTACCAAACAATAATTGTTTAATCATCCATAGTTTCCTACCTTCAGGGTGCCATTCTAGCGGTTGCCGGTGGGGGTAGTGCATCAGTCAAGCTTTGGGACACTTCTACATGGGAACTTGTTGCCACCTTATCAATTCCCCGTCCAGAAGGACCCAAGCCCACAGACAAGAGTGGCAGCAAGAAATTTGTGCTGTCAGTTGCATGGAGTCCTGATGGGAAACGACTTGCCTGTGGTTCAATGGATGGCACAATTTCTGTTTTTGATGTTCCACGTGCCAAATTTTTACATCACCTTGAAGGTCACTTCATGGCTGTGCGGTCTCTGGTTTATTCTCCTTATGATCCAAGGGTACTGTTTACAGCTTCGGACGATGGTAACATCCACATGTATGATGCAGAGGGTAAAGCTTTAGTTGGGACCATGTCAGGTCACTCTAGTTGGGTATTGTGTGTGGATGTGAGCCCAGATGGGGCGGCCATTGCCACAGGTTCAAGTGATAGATCTGTAAGGCTGTGGGATCTTAGCATGAGGGCATCTGTGCAGACGATGAGCAACCATACAGACCAGGTATGGGGTGTGGCTTTTAGACCACCTGGAGGGAGTGATGCGCGAGGTGGTCGTCTTGCTAGTGTATCTGATGACAAGAGCATTTCTCTGTATGATTATTCCTGATTTAGATATTGCACGCTGTATTTGTACTCTCTGTGGAAGCTTGTTATCTCATTATTGCTTTGTCATTAAATTGATTTTCAATTGTAGGAAATGCATGGTTGTACATGCTGTATCCTTTTTTTCATCTTTTGTTTCCCGTCTTAATTTTTATTGCTTGTTCCATACCAAGCAAAAATAGATGTTCCGACCTAGTTCATCTCGAAACAAAACCAGTCTGCTCAGTCCGAAAGGTTCTATATAATATGGAGCAAGATATTATTATTTTTTTAAGTTAAACTTGGATATTCCTAGGTGAATAAAGGATACTAGGTTGTTTCTGAAGTTAGAGATTAATTTATGGTGATACTAAAATAAAATTATTTTTTATCCAGGCAAAAACAAATCTTGCATCTTTAATGCTTGACTTTGGAGATTATGCTTTCACGTCACCCCTTATGTTTTGTTTGAATTATAGTTTGAAATTATTTGGAACTAAGAAAGTTAAAAGAAATTCATTCTCACAAGTCACGTGGATTTCCTTTTCTTTTTCACCAATTTTTAAGCTGAAAGACAGCAAGATTATGAGCCAGCAGCAGATTATTTAAATGCGGCAGTACTTAATTTTTGGTGTGAGTACGTTAAAGGAGTAATACTTATAAAGCCGTATGGGATCATATCTTCTGCTGATTGTCAGGATGAGAAGTTGTTTGCGTGATCATTACAAAATTGGTCACACGGAGGATAATCACTAACTTTTATAAAAATAAGCTAAGTCGAAAACTAGTCTACATTCAAGAATTTAAATCAATAGTTGGTATCCAGAAAAAACCCAAACATGAAATCTTCCGCGACCTTTTATTTTCGTTTTTTAGTCAAATATATTATTAAGGACGTAATCGTGTTTGACTAAAATAATCAAGCTTTTTTGCAAATAAAAAGATACCAATATTAGCAGTGCAGCGTCATGGTGTGTGGGCTAAAGAGGAAAAGGAACTAGGCTTTTCAGGGGATATTGTTTCTGGCAAAATACAAAAAAAAAACCAACAACAAAACTATCCATACATATGAAGGCAAAATCCATTGTACAAAATCTAAAACTCAACAGCTAAGCTACTATCAATAGCTTAAATTCAAGATCCATTTGATGTGATTACAGTTGCAACAAACATCTAAAGTCTCTAGTAAAAGTAACAAGCAACTGCTACTATACACAGGGGAGAGTACTATTTTTCCTATTCTTCACTTGCCCTGGTCTTCACTGTGCATGCAAATATGCAATGTGTGAGACAGGAACTCAGAAGCATATTGATGAAATGAAAGCCCTGGAATATACTTGAACGAAATCTTAATCTTAGAAATTCAACAAGGATCAAAAGAGAAGAACAGAAAGATGGTAAAACAGCGTAAGCAGAGAAAGCCGAACCAAGCTTCACTTACTTGGCAGCAGGAGTGGGTTAAGAGTTGTTATAGTTGGGGGATTTGGCATGCAAGAAATCCTTGAGCACATCCATGACAGACCCAAAATCCGCCTTAACAGAAACGGGAGGGTTGGCAAAACGCCCCATCCCAGGAATGGCCCCAGAGTGATAATCAATCTTACTCTGCGCAAACTTCAAGCCATGCGCAGTGCTCACCACCACAACCCTCTCCCCAGCTCCGATAATGCCAGCATTCCTGAGCTTGATGAGAGCCGTGAGAGCGACCCCAGTGTGCGGACATATAAACATGCCAGTAGAATCAGCCTGCGCCATGGCATCCATAAGCTCCTCCTCCGTGGCCTCCTCCACAATCCCCTCCGAATTCCTCAGAGCATACACCGCCCTGTCGATGGAGACAGGGTCACCGATCTGAATCGCAGAAGCAAACGTAGTGTTGGCCTTGACAGCCTTAAAGTCATTCCACCCATTCTTGTAGTACAAATACAAAGGGTTCGCATTCGCAGCCTGAGCGCACACAAGCCTCGGAACCTTCTCCACAAGCCCCAAATCCTTGCACATCTTGAATCCCTTGTAGAACGCATAAATGTTTCCCAGATTGCCACCGGGAACAATCACCCAATCCGGAACCTCCCAGTTGAACTGCTGCAGAATCTCAATCGCCGCGGTTTTCTGCCCCTCCAGCCGCAAACTGTTCAACGAATTCGCCAAATAAATCGGCAATTCCGCGGTTATCTCGCGAATCAGCTTCATGCACCCGTCGAAATCGCTGTCAATGCTCAGCACCAGAGCGCCGTTCGAAACCGGCTGGATTAGCTGCGCGGTCGAGATCTTGTTCGCCGGTAGGAACACGATGGAGGGGATTCCCGCCGACGCGCAGTACGCCGAGAGCGCGGCCGAGGTGTCGCCGGTGGAGGCGCATCCCACGCCGATCACCGGTCGGTTCATCTTGCGTAGACGGTTGACCTGGCTGACGAGCACCGTCATGCCGAGATCCTTGAAGCTTCCGGTGTGGCTGATTCCGCAGTGCTTCACCCACAAATCGTTCATTCCCACGAACTGTTTCCCGAACCGCTCCGCCCAGAAGAGGTTCGAGTTGCCTTCGAAGGCACTCACGATGTCGTCGGGGTCGATTTCCGGAAGAACCCACTCCTTCTTGCTCCACACACCGGACCCGTACGGCCACGTCGTCTTCCCCACGCGCGAGTCAAAGAGCGTCCGCCAGTACGCGCCGTCGAACCTCTTCAGCGCCTCCATGTCGTGGTGCACGTCCAGGAGTCCCCCGGAGCGGCTACGGTACACGATTTCGTCGAGCGAGTAGGACTCCGTGGAGTCGAAGCCCGCGTTGAAGGGAACATACTTCGCCGTGAAGTCGTGCGCGTCGGCGGCGCGGTGGCGGCGCGCCTCGTCCTTGATGTTCGGCGGCGGAGGCGAAGGAGGGGAGTGGTTGTTGGTGGTGAGGTGGGAGGAGGAGGGATCGAATGTGGAGGAGGTGCATGACACTAGCGTGGAGGCGCAGCGGTTTTTATTGTTAGGGATTGAAACGGAATGGTTTGGGAGAGTGGAGAAGGAAGGTTTGAACAGAGACGACATCATTTTCCTTATTATCCTTCTTTTTCTGAGATCAGAAACGGAAGCACTTAAGTGAATTCAGTGATGAAATATGAATGGTTCTTATGTTTCTCTTTTTTTTTCTATTTTCTCAAAGAAAAAGAAAAGGGTTTGAAGGAGAATGTTATTCCACCACCCACCTTCATCTGCACGTGTAATTTATGCTCTCTATCGTCATAATTGTGTCTTAGTGACTCATAATAGTCAATAGTAATAATAAAACAATATCATTTGGATTCTTTCTCTGCTGATTCTGTAGTTAGACAGAATCTTCATCAAACAATTGCTTTGGCATCGGTTTTTAAGGAATTTTTTTCCACTGCTTTCGTTCTGAGAACAAACACGTATTCATCAACTTGGGATCAAGAAAAAGGAATCACATCATATCACTAAACTCTTGTTTCGGATTCTTCCTAATCCAACATGTTCATCGTTACAGATCTTATCATAGCGGGTGATATAAATAATTACTTCTAATTAAATTTTATATTTTTAATTAAGTATATCTTATTTTACATTTTTGTTAGGTGTTAAGAAATATTAAATTTTGTGGTTAATAAAAAAATATGTTAAGATTAATATAAATAACATAATTTTTTATTTTTGTGGTCAATTATTTCCATGTCATATCTAATAATTTTTTTTTATTGTGACATAGGTGATAGTAAGATTTCTTGTTATCTAATAGTTTTTTTTTATGACGATATTAGATAACAATCACATAACCTAATAAAAAAATTACAGAAATTCAATTGAAAAGAAAAAAAAAAAATCAATAGAAATTGAATAATTTATCACAGAAATAAAACTTAATTAAACCTCTAAATAATTATAATGATCAAAATTGGAGTATAGTTGATGATAATGGTAAGAATCAAGATACCCGGGTGGGTTACTGGTCAAGTTGATGCATTGTTTCTTAAATCAGTATTTTTTTTATTTTTAATTACTAATATAATTTAAATAGTTTATATTTTAAGATTAAATTTTTTATGTACTTTAAGTGAGATGTTCATTTGATATTCATTTGAGTGAGATGTTCTCTTTCAACATTTGTTTAAATTATATTACTTATGTTTAATAATACTTAATGTAGTTTAATTTATTTAAATTTTAAAATTATTTCTTTATCATTACAAATTACTTTAAATTTTATATTTTAAAGTAAATTTTATAACATAAGTTTGTAATTCAAATTTGATAATATTATAATGATAAACTGTTTATTATTTAAAAATTATATAATTATTTATTCGTCCTATAAAGGTAGAGATAAGATGTTCTCACTTTTATCTAATTATTTAAAAATTATATAATTATTTATTCGTCCTATAATTATTTATATGTTATTAGATGATGACGTTGTATATTTATCTAAAATGTTCTCTTTCAAATTAAATCAAGATGTTTTCCTTCAACATTTATTTGAAGGTGAGTATGTTTGTGAAAAGACACTTTAAGTTAGTTGATATATTTTTTACATGTGTAATTAATAAACATCTGCATTATATGTATTGTATTTATAGTATCTTAATGATTTTTTTTAAATGAATCTTGATTAAGTGTCTTAATAACCTTATTGGGTGATTAATGCCTTACACATGAAAGCATCCGCTAATTATAATCATTTTAGTGGGTCGAAATGTTAATCATTGTTAGGTTATAATGATATTGGTCTTTATTTGTACACTGACCTCCTAGATTTGGTAAACTCTTGTCTCATAAAGTTAAATGTCTAGGTAATGATATGTTAAAACAAGAATAATATCAATTCGATATTCGAACAATTCCTCTTCAAAAGACATTTTTAAAAAAATCACTTTTGTATGTATAACCAAAATCATTTAGGTGACTATTTCTGTATCCATTGTCCCGTGCCTCATGTCGAGGTGACATATTGGTGAAAACATGAGCAAGAATCAATTTATGTCTTTTGGTGGCAATATAATTATTATAAGACCAACATGATTGTGTTGGGGTGTGAACATCTCTATTTCAAACCATCATATTTGAAAGATCTGACAAATGGAATATGTTGTGGATGTTGGGTTGTCTTCCCATCGACTGTTATAAGTATGTAATGGAATACTTGTGCGGGAGACTACTTGCACTCATATTCAAGCATTTAGGTGAGTAATGTTTTTATCAACGTGGTTCAGGAAGATACCATGTGGAGGTGATTTTCAAAGAGATGGATTTGCTATCATGATTTGGTTTTAAGGGTGACTATGGTGCTAGATCATTGTTAACCATTAATGATAACTTAGTTGAGTGGATCCTAGGGTTATGACCAAGAGTGAATTCTTAAAATAGGTCAAGAATGATCTCTTGTTATGTGTGAACTGTAAGTGAGGTGGATTCGATGTTAATGGAGTATTTCTCTAAGTATATGTGATCATTTCTTATTCGCTTTTTCGCAAAAAGTGTCTCCATGTTAGAGAGCTCAACTGAGGATGACATCTTATTAGTTGTTTGTTATTATGCTATTCACAATGTGTGACATGGTTAAGAGGGATCTTAGTTAACTTCTTTTACATGTATGTTTGTTTGATTATGGATATACATGTATGCTTCTCATTTGATGAGATTACAGTGTGTGTACTGAGAGTTGTGAACATGGCACCCACCTACTTTTCTAAATATTTAAGTTTTCTTCAAACATTTTAAGTAATTTGCAAGGCCCTTTCTTATATATTTCCCTATCAAAGGACCTAGTAAGGTGGCTTTCCTTGCAACTTATGACATTTCTTTTTGCCCCTTATATTGGGAATGTTGAAAAAAATCTCATAAGCTTCACCCAAAGTATCATTGGTGTGTATATGTCTCTTTATCGTCATGGAGATAGACAATATGCATTTTTTTCCTTATTTTTACTTTATCTTCTAAATATTAACTTTGTTAAATGTTTATTCTTTCTTTAAGATATTGTGAACATCTCCAACGAGAATTTGTTAAAGCAATTGAGGTGAAGGGCTTGATTATGACTAAGAAAGACAAGACGTTTGAAGAGAAACCCAATGCAACGAAAGCAAAGTCAAATCTTCGAGGCACCAAGCAGAGAGATTATTGTCCAGACGTTCTCCAACAAAACATCCTTTCTTGGTTGAGACTTTCACATAGGGTCCAATTTAAACATATCATGGAATGATTTGTTATGTTCATTTTGGCTGCAAAATGAGATTCAAGTTGGTGTGGGATGGGACCTTGGGCAAATTGGAAATTTTGAAGCAAAAATGGTCAACTATTGAAGTTCATTGAAAGAAGCTTTGGAGATAAATTCCATTGTGAAAAATAAAATAAAAGGCCTTCAAACTAAGAATGTCAAAGTTATAGGTGAATTTAATTAAGTATTTATTAAATTTTTTTACTAGATTGAATCTTTTAAGTTTTTATATTTTTAATTAAGTATATCTTATATTAAATTTTTGTTAGGTGTTAAGAAATATTAAATTTTGTGGTTAATAAAAAAATATGTCAAAGATTAATATAAATAACATAATTTTTTTAATTTTTGTGGTCAATTATTTCCATGTCATCAATCATATCATCTGTCATCGTGACATAGGTAATAGTAAGAATTTCTTGTTATCTAATAATTTTTTTTATTGTGACATAGGTGATAGTAAGAATTTATTGTTATCTAATAGTTTTTTTTATGACGATAGAAGATAACAATCACATAACCTAATAAAAAAATAAATTACAAAAATTCAATTGAAAAGACAAAAAAAAAATCAATAGAAATTTAGTAAATGATACTTAAATTTATCACAGAAATAAAACTTAATTAAACCTATAAATAATTATAATCATCAAAATTGTAGTATAGTTGATGATAATGATAAGAATCAAGATACCGGGTGGGTTACTGGTCAAGTTGATGCATTGTTTCTTAAATCAGTATTCGTTTATTTTTAATTACTAATATAATTTAAATAGTTTATATTTTAAGATTAAATTTTTTATGTACTTTAAATGAGATGTTCATTTGATATTCTTTGAGTGAGAAGTTTTCTTTCAACACTTGTTTAAATTATATTACTTATGTTTGATGATACTTTTTTATTTTTTTATCGGCGTTTAATAATACTTAATGTAGATTAATTTATTTATATTTTAGAATTATTTTTTTTATCATTACAAATTACTTTAAATTTTTTATTTTAAAGTAAATTTTATAACATAAGTTTGCAATTCAAATTTGACAATATTATAGTGGTAAACTCTTTATTATTTAAAAATTATATAATTATTTATTCGTCTTATAAAGGTAGAAATAACATGTTCTCTTTTTATTTGTTATTAGATGATGGCATTGTGTATTTATCTAAAATATTCCTTTTCAAATTAGATCAAGATGTTTTCCTTCAACACTTATTTGAAGGTGAGTATGTTTGTGAAAAGACACTTTAAGTTAGTTGATATTTTTGTGTACATGTGCAATTAATAAACATCTACATTATATTTATTGTATTTATAGTATCTTAATGTTTTTTTAAAAAAAAAAATGAATCTTGATTAAGTTGGGTGCTTAATGCCTTACACATGAAAGTACCCGCTAATAATAATCATTTTAGTGGGTCAAGATGTTAATCCTTTTTAGGTTAGAATGATATTAGCCTTTATTGGTACAATGACCTCCTAGATTCGGTAAACTCTTGTCTTGTAAAGTTAAATATCTAGGTAATAGTGTGTTAAAACAAGAATAATATCAATTTGACATTTGAACAATTCATCTTCAAAAGACATTTTAAAAAGAATCACTTTTGTATGTATAACAAAAATCATTAGGTGACTATTTGTGTACCCATTGTCCCGTGCTCAAGTCGAGGTGACATGTTGGTGAAAACATGAGCAAGAATCAATTTATGTCTTTTAGTGGCAACACACTGATTACAAGACAAACATGATTGTCTCAGGGGTGTGAACATCTCTACTCAAACCATCATATTTGAAAGATTTGACAAATGGAATATGTTGTGGATGTTGGGTTGTCCTCCCATTGACTGTTATAAGTATGTAATGGAACACTTGTGTGGGAGACTACTTGCACTCATATTCAAGCATTTAGGTGAGTAATGTTTTTATCAACGTGGTTCAGGAAGATACCATGTGGAGGTGATCTTCAAAGAGATGGATTTGCTATCATGATTTGGTTTTAAGGGTGACTATGGTGCTAGATCATTGTTAACCATTAATGATAACTTAGTTGAGTGGATCCTAGGGTTATGACCAAGAGTGAATTCCTAAAATAGGTCAAGAATGATCTTCTGTTATGTGTGAACTATAAGTGAGGTGGATTCGATGTTGATGGAGTATTTTTCTAAGTATATGTGATCATTTCTCATTCGCTCTTTCGCAAAAAAGTGTCTCCATGTTAGAGACCCCAACTGAGAATGACATCTTATTAGTTGTTTGTTATTATGCTATTCACAACGTGTGTCATGGTCGAGAGGGATCTTAGTTAACTTCTTTACATGTATGTTTGTTTGATTAGGGATATACATGTATGTTTCTCATTTGATGAGTTCACAGTGTGTGTGCGAGTTCTGAACATGACATCCACCTACTTTTCTAAGTATTTGAGTTTTCTTCAAACATTTTAAGTAATTTGCAAGGCCCTTTCTTATATCTTTTCCATCAAGTTTTCATTCACTTATATAGTACCCTATCAAAACCTAGTAAGGTGGTTTTCCTTGCAACTTATGACATTTCTTTTTGCCCCTTATATTTGGGAATGTTGAAAAAAAAATCTCATAAGCTTTCACCCAAAGTATCATTGGTGTGTATATGTCTCTTTATCGTCATGGAGATAGACAATATGCACTGTTTTCCTTGTTTTTACTTTATCTTCTAAATGCTAACTTTGTTCAATGTTTATTCTTCCTTTAAGATATTGTGAACATCTCCAATGAGAACTTATTGAAGCAATTGAGGTGGAGGGCTCGATTATGACTAAGAAAGACAAGACGTTTAAAGAGAAACCCAATGCAACAAAGACAAAGTCAAATCTTAGAGGCACCAAGCAGAGAGATCATTGTCCAGTCGTTCTCCAACAAAGCATCCTTTCTTGGTTGAGACTTTCACATAGGGTTCGATTTAAACATATCATGAAATTATTTCATGAAGGGTGTGATGCTGAATGATTTGTTAAGTTCCTTCATGGAACTATAAACTCTATCTTTGGTGTTTGGCTTCCAAATGAGATTCAAGTTGGTGTGGGGTGGGACCTTAGGCGAATTGGAAATTTTGAAGTAAAAATGGTCAACTATTGAAGTTCATTAAAAGAAGCATTGGAGATAAACTCCTTTATGAAAAATAAAATAAAAGGCTTTCAAGCTAAGAATGGCAAAGTTATGAGTCACTATATCCTTATGGAAGATCCAATATCTACAATAAAAAAAATAAGATAAAAAACATAAAGTTGAGTTAGGTGTTTTTGGAAAAAAATCGACCAATGTGACTTTAACTCCTAAAACAATATGGTAGTTTGAGAGAAGGCCAAGAAGTCTTTACGAGTTTAAGAGCATCCTTCTTATGCAACATGAGAAAGACTTCGACGAGACTTTTCAAAAAAAAAAATTTATATGAGATTTTTGTATAAAAGTGAATTTGATTTAAAAAGTATTGTGTTATAGACGTTTTAATTCTAGTTGAAAATAAAATAGGTAAGAAGGAAGGGACCCCAAAAATTTGTCTATATTTATTTGCTTACTAAAAATTGGATTAGTGGTCATATGAATCCATAATGCGATAGATTTATTTATTTTTAATTATATAACTAATATGGTTTATTAATTTATACTTTAAAATTAAACTCTTTATCCTTACAAATTATTTTAAAGTTTATATTTTAAATAACAAATAAAACTCATAACATAAGTCTATTTCTATTAATTTTATTAACATTATCTTGATAAACTACCTATTATTTATATAATTCATATTTAAATTTAAATTGTTTTTATTATGAGGTGGTTGATATTTTAAATAATGAATAAACAATTAACCATTCACGTTTATAATTAAACTATTCTCGTTTGGAATGGGACCTAGAGAATTATTGAGAGGACTTGTTTTCTTCCTCCTTGCCGGTCGGTTACGCTGCACTTCCACCTCCTTCCTTGCTCATTCCTCACCTTTCCTTCTTAGTCTCGACTCTCGTTCGTCTCGTGAGCACCGACTGAGGGGGGACCTGCAAAAGGCACTCCGATGCTCAAGTCAACAAAGGGGTTCGACACTCGGTAGCTAGAACATTGTAAATAATGATGTACTTGGTTCTTGGATTTTGTGTCTGTGTATATTACCTTAATGGGTTTTCCTTATTGGGTTGGATTAAGAAGTTGGACTGCGATTAGTGTTGCATTACCTAACTCCTAATCATTGGGTTAGTCTTGCTGATCTTGCTTGAACATAATTGGATTCATGGTGTTGGTCGACCTTATAGATGCAGGCCATAAGGACTTAGTCGATTCAGCGACACGTTATCGATCGTACGGACCATACCAGTACATAAACAATTAAAGTTCTAGCATTACAAATATGTAAATAATAAATAACGTTGTTTTTAGTACAAATATAAAGGCAAACAATAATAATTATATAAAGTATTTTGTAAATAATACTTCAGAAAATTGATGTTGAAGCATTAAATATCGTGAGAAATCAAATTAGTAATTGAGATATTTTAAAGATAAATATGAAAATGTTGTAAGCGGCATACGATTAAATGACATAATAATGCTAATATATTAATAAAAATAATTTAATTTTTATATACAATTTTAATTACATACCAAATTTACCATTTTTAATTAAATATTATAATTCATACATTCGAACAATGAGGTTGAATTATTTCACATATGGTGTATGATAATACTTTAAAGTTTTTCTGAAATAAATTCCCCCTCCTTATATAAATATTATATATATATATATATATATATATATATATATATATATATTAGCCTTCTCTTTAACCTTTTTAGGACTTTTTTTTTTTCAATATCACCTACCTTTCTAATAACACACTATCATAGAAAAAAAAAATACATACACAAAACATGGTAGGTGTAGGTGTGTTTTAAAATTTGAGACATATGTCTATATTAAATTCACATACTTATATTTTCATAACTTATATAACTCATTCAAAACTTATTCATTTATTATTAATATACACATTTTATAAATTCATTAAGTGTACCGATAAGTTCTTGGGTGTCGTTGACCGCTAGTGATGTTGCGACCACGTAAGCAGGGTCCCACGAGCAGCGTGGGTCAGTGTCTCGCGAGGCACGTGCGCTAAGCAACCAAAGAGTGGTCAGATATCGGTCACTAGGATGTACCGACGTACCACATAGTAGTGTGGAGGGGTCAGGCATTGGGACTCAAACAGCAGAGCTGGGCCTCGAGAGGTGGATCCCAAGCTACGTACCAATTATTAGTAATGGAGAAGCCTAGGTCACGAGAGTCCATGCGTGTGGAGTGGATGACGTGTTCAGGCGTAACACAAGTATAAAGCCATTGGAAAGATACGACCAGTGAGGGTCACATTTTAGGGGTCGAGCTGCATGCATGGCGCGCGGACAGCTAGGGCGTTCCCAGGACGGGCGACCCCAGAGATCAGGTGCACGAGGAGGCATCCAGGTGATCGTTCCGTCAGAGGTTGCACTCCAGTAAGGGAATAAGAGTGGGTAACAGTAGTGTTGGGCCCACCCCCTCAGAAAGCCCATTTTGGGTAAAGTGGAAACCCTAGTTTCAACCTATATAAAGGGAAGTAACAAACTTAGTAAGGTACGCTATTCATTCGCGCCGCTTACGTTAAACAATTTTGGTGTTTCCTAGCCCTAAGATTGACTTGACCGTCGGAGTGCAAACGACCTCTAGGGCACCCTTTGTCTTTTGTGTTTTCAGGCATTCAAACGGAAGGGAAAGCACGTGCAAACGCAGGGATACTTGGGCGTGAGAGTGACGAAGACGCACAAAGACGTTTTTGGTCAACCAACAGGAACATTAAGTATGTATGAAAATGAAATGTCTAACTCTTAGTCCAATTGACCACCTCTTATATTATCATCAATAAATTAATCAACATAAACATTAAAGACACTTCACTCTACTTTAGGAAGAATGAATATATGTGTTTAAAACTAGACTTAGAGGCATACACTTGTCACACTACCTTAATTAAATTGTCTCACAGACAGGTGACAGAGTAAATTCTTATAACCTATCAATTATAATTCTTTTTCATACCTTAGATTGGATCATTCGATTCTCACATTCGATCCTCATCACTTAATACATATATAACCTTTTTATTTATTTATAAATATTTTAAAACCAAAGAAGTTCTTTTTTCTCTTGGGGTGAAAATTTTCTAAAACCAACTCAATTTTTCCATTTTAAATTTCTCTTGAACAACAAAATTTCACTCGAGTAGAAAACTCCTGCTTGAACAAAAAAATGGCATGGAAAACAACTTCACAAATTTTAGAAATGTTTGATTGAGTTAAAAATATTTATCTTGAGCAATAAATATAAATACTTGACATCTAGGACATTGAAGTTTTGGGATGAAATTCAAATCCCTCCTAAAAGTTCTCACCTTCTAAGAGGATTTTCATCAAAAAGTTCTTTCATCCCCAAATATTCTTTCCCAACATGGCTTGTATCTAAAAATTCCCCTTTTGAACACCCCACGCTTCAGGAACATCAGTTTACTTCACATACCACAATTTGCAATATCTTATATGTGAACAAACTGACTATGTTATTTGCAAAAGTTCTAAATTCGAAGTCGAATTCTCTCCAACTTGGGGGCAAGATACAATCCAAGAAGACAAACAGATGATCAAGGACTCAAGAGACAATTTACACGGTGAGGAGTCATCTCAACAATCAAGTTAAGGCCCCACCAAATATCCGACAGACCTTACCAGAAAAGGAACGGGGCATACACCAGAACATCAACTTTTCTTTATTCTGGTATTCTTAAAAATAAAAACATGTTGTAAATAATTTGGGCTCACTTTGGGGTTCCAAATAGTATAATAGACTGTAGTAGGTTCATTTAGCATAATAGGGGGTGTATTTATCATTTTAGCTTGTGCATAGTCCATTAGGGTTAGAATGTAGCCCTAACTTCTAGAAGCTATGCCTAAGGGATGGTTTTGACCATGTTCAACACCCTAGGCAACCCCTCTCCCTTTTCTTTTCTACCCCTCACTCATCTTGCCCTCCAAGTCACTCCTTCCTATATAAAGGGTGTCTTCCTCCATGTATTGACACATTGAAATTTTAAGTAAAGAAACTTTGCTTGAGTGAATTAAGAGTTTGAGTACTACTTTTTATCTAGGTCTTATCTTGGATGGGTAGTATCCTAAGTGGTGACTCTGGGTCTTATCTTGAGTGAGTGACATCTCAAGTAGCGACTTTTGCATCACTCATCTTGGAGTCCCTCTGCTCCAAATGGCGTGAATTCCCTTTATAATCCATAAGTTCTTTTCATCTCTTAATCTTTTTCCTTCTTTATCTGCACCATTATCCATTTCCATTTCATGTCCTTTAATGTTCTTTCCATTCGATCATTCTTTATCATTTTAGTCTTGTTTTGTTTCCTCTTTTATGTTCTCTTCAATTTCGCACCTTTGCATCATTGTCACCATATTATTGTGTTTTTCTCTTTTGTCTTATGAAGTGAACCTTCACACTTATTTAACCACTTGGTTAAGTTCGTGTCTAGTGGGGATCTTCTTAGGGTTCTCACCTTTAAATTGTTAAAATCCAAAATCTAAACAAAAGCAAAACCTTTAAAATATGCAATCTAAAATCAACTCACATCATGTTGTCTCTGGTGGAGTTCACTTATAATAATAGATCATGCTAGTATTGGAATGACACCTTATGAAGTTTTGTATGAGAGGAAGTGCAAAACTCCTTTATGTTGGTATCATGATGGTGAAATAATTTTGGTTGGGTCAGAGTTAATTCAACAGACCACTGAGAAGGTGAAGAAGATACAAGACAAAATGAAAGCTTCTCAAAGTAGGCAGAAATCCTATGCAAATGAGAGGAGGTCAAGTGGCAAAGGCGACGAGACCGTATATGTAAAACATGGGGCCTGTGCAGATGAAGTTTTCGTTGTCTTCGACGTGGAAGAGACCGAGGATGATTTGGACCAGGATATGAGGTTATGGTGGGAGGAAAGCACACGCTTACTGGGTCCCATGGTGCTAGAGGAGTAGAGTAGTGTGGTTGTGTCGTCCTGCATACTAGGGTTTAACATCAAGAAATTGAAAGTTATGTATATTAGTGGAAAAATGCGAAATCAAATGGAACCCGATGATCAAATTAGTGTGCTTTCCACAAGGAATAGAGGACCCAGAAAAACCCTAAATCAGTCCAACATTTGACAATACAATTTTCTATGTTGTGCGCGTCTGTAAGAACCCTAAAACAACGAAACAAGAGTTTAGGAGTGTGAAAAGCATAATACGAAGAAAGAATCATGGAGCGTGTTGGTGGAGTGAGAAATTGAATCACACCTGTCGACTTCGAGAAGGATGACGAGATCTTGAATCACACGTAGTCGGTGGATGCGGAGGAGAAAACGGTGATACACAGAGGGGATTCAAAGAGAAATTGGAATAGAGAAGCGAGGGTTCAAAGAGAAATTCAAAGAAAGAAATGAGAAATTCAAAGGTTTCAGAGATTTTGTTTGGAAAATAAAATTTAGGTTTTCACTTTCAGAATTTACGAAAAAAGAACTTATGGAGGCAATCAAAACATGGGCAGGAGAAAAAAATAATCTATTTATAAAATGGTAGTCGTAACTATTTTTGCTTTTTTAAAATCCGTATGTAAAATATAATCTATATATAAATATTTTAGTTTTTTAATTAAATATGTAATATCTTATTTACGGATAAAATTCGTATGTAACTATTTCCATTTTTTAATTAAATATGTAATACGTTATATACAAATAAAATTCGTATGTAACAACTTATTTTTTTAATTAAAAATGTAATGTTGTATATACGGATATGATCCGTATGTAATTATTCTTGCTTTATGATACCAAAATTACATACGGATTATGTCCGTATGTAATTGTTTTTAGTTTACATATGAAAAAATTCGTATATAATGTGTATTTACATATTAAATTAAATTCGTATGTAAATATTCACATATAATATTCAATTTACATACAAATTCATATCCATAATAATTAGTATGTAAACAATTAATTTATTGTAAATTTTTAAATTTTTTTTTACAGTGCATGTTCAAATTAATATAATGTAGGGAGAATTTGACCCAACATAGGGGTGCAATTATAAAATCTCATCCTGGCCCAAGATAACACCAAATACACATTCAAAAAAATTTCACACTTGAATAATAATCTTGAAAGCTCCGTTCATGTGTCCATAAAACACATTACAGAAAGTTCATTCCAAAAAGAATTTAATGTGTTTTAGAAAGTTTATTGTGAACATCTTATTTGAGAAATGAAATTTTGCCAAAAATTCTGTTATGAAAAAATTATTATAAAAAATTATAAGATAATAAATTTAAAAAATATTTTTTTTAAAAAGTAAGATGATATTTTAAAATTTACGAGGGCAGGAATAAAAAACCTAATCATATGTCTAACTTTTTTTTATGAGAACAATATCATCAATCTGATATATGTTTATTCTAGTTGTACATTTTTTGAATTTTGTGAATTGATTATGTATAGCATTAAAATTATTATATTTTTGTTCCTAAAAAAATAGTTATAAAGAAGATAGGTGAAGAAAGCTTAATGCAGAGTTGGAAAGTTTAAGGCAATTAATCAAACACATGGGGCATATGGGGAAAAGAGAAAAAGAAAGGTGTTACCTTGAAGGAGACCCAACCATGTGATGTAATTTGGAGTGTTACCACTTTGCACTTTGCCATTGCTTTCTTTCATAGTTATGAATGGTTGCAAAATTCTGGTTCTAATCCAAAACTCTAAATACAACTTCTCCTTCTTTTTTTTTCACTTTATTCTCGACTTTAAAAAATATTTGTAATTTTGGTTATACAATTTGTGTGTTTCTTTTTAAAAAATTTTAACCCGTAAATTTTTTAGACAATATTGTTCCTTAATTATTATCCATGATTTTGTTACTTTTCAATTTAATTGTCTATTTTTTTCAATCTCCATCAGATCAATCTCCATCAGATTAGTTTTCATTAGATATTAATATATATATATATATATATATATATATATATATAACTTCTCATATTAATCAATAAACATTTTATTTTATTAAATCATATTCAGACCAAAGTCCAAAATCTATTTCATACGAGTCACATTATTAATTTACATAATTTTCTAACATTCTCGCACTTGACTCATATGATTTAATAATTACATAAATTATAATGCACATTGAAAGGCTTTGCATAAAATGGTTCTATCATCCATCAAAATTAAGGATACATAAATAATAAGAGTCATGACGATTACATGTCATTTAATCAACACGTTTCATTCCCTATACTACTATATCATCCTTTTTCTCCTTAATATGATTTTATAATGAGAAGTCCATAATTGGTTCAAACATAATGTCATTTTCATCATCAGGAACATACTTGTTTTCCACACCATAATTTGCATGCATATACATAAAGTAGAAAACATAGATTCAGAAACTTTTATATATCAATGAGCTCAAAGTGTCAAATAAAACATTAATAACAACATTCATCATTATCTAGTAGACATAATGCTCATATTCTCAACATGAGTCGTAAATGGACCATAACCCTTTTGTTAGAGGGGCAATAAGAATAAGATCAGTGTTAATATGTTCTATTGACACTCTATGTTTCTGAACTCTCTCTTTAACGACAAAATATTTCAATTTTCAATTTCATATGTTTAGCATCTTTCGAATACTTGTCGTTTTTAGAAAAGAAGACAACTGCGAAAATATCACAATAAATTCTCAGTAGCTTGACAATACTGTTAACAATTTTTAAAACCTGAAATAAAATTTCGCAACCAATTAGTCTGTGGCCTCAAAGCATGCCACAAATTCAGCCTCCATGGTGGATGTAGTGATGATTGATTGCTTCTCATTTTTTCATTGACTGCCTTGGTTTGTGTTGCGTTTACTGCTACGACTAATGTTCCGTGGATGCTTCGTAATCGATGAAATACTTGAATCATTTCATTGGTATAATAGGCTTCCATTTAGTCTATTATTATAATTTTTTATGAATATGTATAGTCTACCTATGTATCGTTTTTGTTAATATATGAGTTTTGGTTTAATCCCCCATATTTTTGTATTTTTTAATAATACTTTTTTCATGTGATGACAAATGATTGTTGTTACTTGAGGTGTCAACATAACTAAGGTATCAAGTTGCATAATGATGCCTAACATGAACTTTTATAAAAAAAATAAAAAATTCAAATAAAAGTATACAAATTTTATGCATTTTAATAATTTTTTCATGAGAAGGATATCAATAAATAAAAAAACACACAAAAAATAATTTAAAAAACAATTCATTACTTAAATTTTGTATGATTTTAGATATTGGATAATTTTTTAATCTTTTCAAATTTCAAGTCATTACCACTTTATTTTATTTTTAGTTCTTTAAAGAAATTATGACAACTTTGATTAGATATCATAAAAAACAGTGTTTAGAAACCTTGATTTGATATCATAATATTTTTTATAACAAATCATTTGAAATCTCATTTGGCTACATCTATAATTTTTATCTCCCTAAAAATGCAAGTACATATTTAACTTGTTTATAAAATAAACTTAAAACGTACTATAACGTTTATTTAGATAAACTTCTATAAATGTTTTTTAGAAGAAAAAAAATCTTCTTAACCCAAAAAATAAAATATATTAATATAAATATTAGATAAAAGTGAAAGTTGGTTAATTTGAATGTTAGACTCCAAAGAAACCCTAAGTACTTGAGGTTGAACATTTTTGGTTTGAACGTGATCTCCATACGAAGTTATATAGGCCAACCATAATGTCTCTATTAAAAGCTTCTCTTCTTCTCCAAAGTGCCATTTTCTTAATAAATTATTTTGGTGCCAGCGAACAATAGTCCAACATTTCATTGGTTTGTCCCAAAATAATCCTCTGTCTCACCAAAATTTTAAATAAAAAATGCCTGTAATTGTAAATGTCTTTCTTGTTACAAAATTCATCAATTTCTACATTTCTAACCCTCAAATTCCTTTATTTTATTTAATCAAAAGATATAAAAAATTTAAATATTCAATTAAAAAATATAAATTTTTAATTAAAAATACTAAAGATTTTATAAGCTACTAAACCCAAAAGTTATTATAGAAAAATACTCGAGTCTATGACGGCTACAACTTTACACATGACCAAAAGATTGCATGATTACGATTTACTTTATTTAAATGATTTGGTAAAGCTTTTATGAGACGTATTAAAGCGAATTAGTATATTATAATTAGGATTGTGACTGTTTTATTATTAATATTATTAAAATTTGAAAAATTAAAACGATAAGAATTATCTTGCTTCACCCATACACAGGAAAAACAAGTTGTACTTATTCATGGCACACGTTACATTTATGCAACTGAATATCTGTAACACATGAAATGGTTTACTGCAACAGTGCCATAAATTTAAGAATTAATAAAACTGAAATGAATGTTTTAAGGGACCAATTTGTTTAAAATACAGTAAAAGTTGAATTGTGTTTTCCCTTTTAAAAAAAAACTCCATTCATATTTCAAAAGTGAATATTGAAAAAAAAATATTAAACTTGTAAAATGAATAAATTTTATTTGATCATGTGACAGGGTGTATGATTTCATAACTGTGACGGTAATGATAAAAAATACGTATCTATGTATTTGATTAAGAATCTTTCCAGATAATAGTTTATGATTATTATTTTTTAAAATAACCACTATATTATTAATTATTTTATACAATTTAAAAAATTATGGTAACTATTTTTCAACAATTATCATGAAATTATATATGTGCACAGAGATACTCCATTCATTGATTTAAAAGAAAAAAGAGAGTATAAATTGCTTCAATTCATACCAACTACAATTTGAATAAAATTGTGTACGGACACCATTCTTAGATTGGTGGTAGAGATTTTGAGAAACCTCAAGTAACAACTTAAAAGATTATTTGTATTAATTTGGATATAAAAGATTATAAAGTAAAATACAATGATATATATTACTTAAATCATCTGAGTTAAATAATCCGTGAGAATCATACAATTAATATAACGTCTCAAATCTTAATGTTGGACTGATTGAATGTAGTAAAGACACATATCCGTCGGATCGTCCAATAGTTCAAGTCCAATTACGCTCAATCAAGATTAACAAAACTAATCCATAATTAAGAACTAGATAATTCAGCCTTAAACACGGTCCAACCCCTTAAACCTGACCCAATAAGAAAAGTCCATCACAAAGTATAAATAACACATATTCCAAGAAACATGTATGTCATTATCTACCGTACTTTGACAAACGAATGTCGAACCATTTTGCTGACTTGAGTGTTGGAGTGTCTTCTGCAATACCCTCATTCAGGAACTACTAGAGGACCAAAAACCGATACTAGGAAGGACAGGTAGGAACAACAAGAAAGTACGACCGACCGAGAGGAAGAAAGAAGACGAATCCTCTCAATAATTTTTCAGACCTCAATCCACCAAAACACATTCTATACTAGATTTAACATTCTTATAATAAAGAATCTAACACTGAAAAAAGACCTTATCTTAAAAAAAAATAAGTTCAAAATTTTAAACAAAATTTCATGTTTGATTTTTTTAAATAAAAAATATATTAAAGAAAAGAACTTACACTAAAATGCTCTACTGGATTTAGTGCAGGTTCACTATAAACGAAGTCGATGAGTATTTTAATGTTGTAACACAATTAGAAACATAAATATTTATTTTATTACCTTATATTTGAAGAGCTGATATTATTTTCCCAAATCAATAAAAACCAATTATTTATATATTAAAATCATATAATAAATTAATAATTATTTTTATTTGAAAATAACCGCTGTTTTTGTTTTAAATTTTATTATGAATGATGTTTTCAGATTTTGATGAAATATTCTTCTTCTTCTTCTTCTTATTTATCTTCAAATAATTTAAATTAATATTAATATATTCACAACGTGAAAAAGAAGGTACTTATTTAAAAAGTAAGATTATTTTAATAATTTACTTGAATAAGCAATATCTTTACTGTCATTCTTAATTTATAAGAAAAAACCTTATATTGCATTTTATTGGACGGAAGAAGTGAAATTTAATTCTTATAGTGTTTGAAATTTTATTATTGTAAAAAAAAATTGACGTTATTTATTATTGAAATTTCAATTTAAAAATTAAAAAAAATCTTAATATAATAGTATAAATTTACAATGTCCATTAGAAAACATATTGGTATTCTTAGAATTTCGTAGAAACACTAATTAAAAAGAAATGATTTGTTACATTTTATTTCCAATTCCTCACCAAGGACCTAGAAATGGCATAGTGCAGGCCACGAAAATGTCCAGCTTCACTGGTCCCACATCGCTCTTTCGCCCAACAAGAAACCTCAATATTTTAAATTTGTTTGAATATTAAAATAAATATAAATAAAAGACAGAGAGAGACGCAGCAACTCTGTGAAGGAAAGAGAAGCTAAAACTTGTTTTCTGTATAATTAAATATTATGAATAAATATATAATGAATAATTGTGTACAGTGGCTGTCCTCTTATTACAGCATTTCTTGAAAAGTCTTTGAGAAGAGAGAGAAAGCTCGAGAAGAGAGAGAAAGCAGAGTGAAGTTGCTCCATATACCTTTGTTTTGTTCTTCTTTATCGTTTTCTCCAGCTTCTAATTTTAGCCTCTTCTCTCTCACAATTGTCGTTCAAACTTCAAAGCTAACGTTTTCTGCTGTCCGATCTGACTCACTGAGTTCCTTTCTCTGCTCCACTCGGATGAGTTGACAGGGAGATCGCGCCGCACTAATCGCCATGGTAAATTCCGATTAATCTCTCTATATTCTCTCTCGCCATCGTCTCCTTGCTTTTCCTTTGACTCCTTCAGCTGCTTCGTTGAATCTGCGCGACTTTGATTTTTTTTTTTTTTTAAATTCTTGCGTGTGACTATGATTTGTTTGGCGGATTTTATTGTTTATAGTCTATTTTTTTTTTCGGCGTTTGGATGATTCGGATAAATATTTTTATTTATTGTGGTGAGAGATATGTTAGTCGATCCACGCATTACTACTAGAAGATCTTGTGAAATGGAGTTCGGGGAATATGAAGGGTTGATGAATAAGATTGGGGAAATTGTGGCAGGCAGTGTTTGTACGTTATTTGATGGTTAATTGCTTGGAAATAATTTGATCAGAGTCTTACGAATGTTAGATTGGTTGTTGGAGGGAAGTTGAATAATAAGAAAAATGAAGGGACTCTTTATTCAGCATATTTCCCTATGAATACTTGGACGGAAATTAAAATAAATGAGGTGAAGGTCGTAAGATTTACATGTTTGTTTAAAAAGAGAATTACCTGGTATTGATTCAATACTGATTATCATGGCCGTTTTGAGGGAGAAGAAGGGTGGTATGAGATTATGGTATCTCCAAAGCTTGTAAAAAGTGCCTTGAACTATGTTATAAGTGAGATTTCTTTTCCTGCAAGTGCCATCGAATATATATAGATAAATAGCTAGCTTAGCTACGATGATTTGGTATCAAGGAAAAAACAATAGAAATAAACCCATCCTACTCAAGTAAAACACTTTTGATATACTGTCTTTTTAATTTGAAATTGAGAATATATTTGCAAGAATTTGATCATTCATTTGTGGCACTTCAAGAAATTGAAAATATATTGACTAAACATTGAGTCATCTCTGAAGGCATCACTTTGGCTCTTGACTATTGCTTGACTATCAACGATTCTTACAGTTCACAGCTGCATGGTGGTCTATGATTTAAGTATGGCAACAACGTAGGTGAATGCCAACATTTTTGCTTTTCTTTTCACACAGTACTTGTTGACTGAAAAGAAAATATCAAATACCAAATAATTTTTATATACATTTTTAAATAAATACCAAATTTACCACTTTTAATTAAATTATAGTCCATACATTCAGACAACGATATAGAATTATTTCACATTATTTATGTATTTAAATTAAATTCTAAATTTTACTACATATTTAAATATCACACTTATTAATTTACTTTGAACTTTATACATGATAAATTTACATACAAGTTTATCATTAACTACTTGTCTAACATCCCATTAACCATTACATTAATACTAATCATCATAAGATAGATAAACATCCAAGTAATATTTACATAATACTTTAAAGTTTTTCAAAGAAAATTGTATCAAATGATAACCACCCAAGCCCCTCCTTCCCTATCATATCGCCTCACTGCCCCTAAGAGTCAATGTCTTGGCTGCAGCTACATTTTATGATGCTCTACACTGGCTTTATGGTCAGCCCCCTCCATAGATAAGTCTTTTCTGAGATACTTGAAACAAATTCTGATGCCAATTTATTAGAAACCTTCCTTAAAAGCTAGCTGTCAAAGGGGGAGAAACAATCCACTCAAGCACTCAACTGCACATTTTGATATTACTCAATGTGGAACTAGGTCTATTAATTTTTAAACTCATACTTAGAGCACCTGAAGCAGAAACGTTCTTCTTGTTTTAGGTTCTGGAATGTTGGACATGTTTCAGGCACTGAAACCTATAACTAAACCCTCTTTATTCGGCTTCCACTTGAAAAAATGGGGATGGATATTCAAGGGCATGACATGAGTATAAAATTTATCAGAAACAAATTCTGATAGCAATTTATTAGAAACCTTCCTTAAAAGCTAGCTGTCAAAGGGGGAGAAGCAATCCACTCAAGCACTCAACTGCACATTTCGATATTATTCAATGTGGAACTTAGGTCTATTAATTTTTAAACACATACTTAGGGCACCTGAAGCAGAAACGTTCTTCTTGTTTTAGGTTCTGGAATGTTGGACATGTTTCAGACAATGAAACCTATAACTAAACCCTAAACGAAACCCTAAACCCTCTTTATTCGGCTTCCACTTGAAAAAATGGCGATGGATATTCAAGGACATGAGTATAACAATAATATATTTATATGTAATTTTTAAATTTTTTTAAAACATGTCAGTTAAAAATTTGTATAAGATATTAAAAACAATGTTTGTTTGTGTGTTTTTTGTGAGGGTCATTATCACAGCAAGCTGCTTATACCACAATCAAAATATACAAATCTTGATTATTATTTTAAATCTTTTGTTATGTTGCTTTATATATGTGTATGTATGTATGTATATATATAGAGAGATAGAAAGAGCTATTTTTATATGATAGTGAGAGGAATAAATATTGACCATTACATTTTGTTGTAAATGGTCACGATTAATACACATAATAAGTTATGCGACCTTTTTAAGGATCGCATGACTTTTTAAAACTTTTAATCTTTGTCATTCATGTATAGCTGTATGACCTAGATTTACTATTTTCACTCTCATAAGGAATCTTCTTCTCACTATATATATATATATGTGTGTGTGTATGTATATCAAACATATCAAATGAGAACTTTTCTTGTTGTGAGAAATGAAAACAATTAAAAAAAGACCATTAGATCATATTTGATTGGTATATATGAAAAGAAAAATGTACATGACATTTTTAATTGGCTATGTGACTACTAATTAACTTTTACTCTTCACTATTGAGGTATTGTTGTATGACCCAATTTTTTAGTTATCATTTACCATGACAACAAGAATTGTGTGTGTATGCATGTATGTAAGCTGTGTGTAGTGTGTATGCATGTATGTAAGCTGTGCGTAGTGTGTATCTATCTATGCTGTGTCCACTTTTCATGTTGAAGTCCCTGGTTCACAGCTTACAACTCTATCTATGATGTTAGCATTTTGATCCATAATTTGCACATAATCTTCCTGAAATTATGAAATTGCTTGCAATGATCATTTCCCAATATTTATTTATTTATATATCTAACATTTTGTTACGATATTTTTTTATTTTGGTCATTATATTTCCATTGTTAATTATTATTCTTGTTGTTGAAATAAAAGGAACTAATGGAGTTAACTGTGGTATGCATGTTTCTGTAAACTCAATCCAGAGGGTTGGCAATGCCATTTATGACCAGAGCACATTTGCTTTCATTCCTTTTCTCTTCAACAACTTGGTTACATATTAGCTACTTACTTCAACAACTTGGTTACTTTGGATAACTATCTTTAATTTTTGTGCATGCCTTGTGGGAATATTTGCTTCAATGAGAAATTATATAAGTTTTAGCAAATAACACACACACACACATATATGTGTATATATATATATATATATATATTTTGCTGTGGATGTTTAATACATTTGTCTTTGCAGTCTGCACCAGTGAATATTATTGTAGGTTCTCATGTCTGGATTGAAGATCCAGCACATGCATGGGTTGATGGAGAAGTTTCTAAAATCAATGGTGAAGAAGTCCATGTTCGCACCACAGCTGGGAAAATTGTGAGTCAAACTGTCTGTACTGTGTATTTGTGAGATTGTTTGCAATTGTTTTTGTAGTACTCCTGTGTCATTTTTACTGTGTTAAATCACTTTCAGATATTAAATATTTATTTTTCATTTACTATATATTAATTTACAGAATTATCTATGTCCTATATGTTTGACCTGTAATAAAACGAGTTATACTAGGCCTTACTATCATGATTGGTTAAGTCTGGAAATCTGGTTGCAGGTTGTAAAAAATATCTCAAAGGTTCTTCCCAAGGATAATGAGGCCCCTCCTGGAGGTGTAGATGACATGACAAAATTGTCTTACTTGCATGAACCAGGTGTTCTGCACAATTTGGCAGCTAGATATGAACTCAATGAAATTTATGTAAGATTGTAAAATATCTATTATTTCATTTGTTACTGAGATTGTTTATGTTACATAAGTATTGAAACATATGAATGGTACAATCATGCTACTCCTCCATCATCATTGCAGACATATACTGGAAATATCCTGATTGCTATAAATCCTTTTCAAAGGTTACCACATCTATATGATACTCACATGATGGAACAATACAAAGGAGCTGCTTTTGGAGAATTGAGTCCCCATGTTTTTGCTGTTGCAGATGTTGCGTACAGGTGACTGATAGATGCCTTTCATTTTCTGTTTTATTGTTTTTGTATGGTTTATTAATGTCCATTGTTTGTATTCATCAGGGCAATGATTAACGAGGGGAAAAGCAACTCAATTCTGGTTAGTGGTGAGAGTGGGGCTGGAAAGACAGAGACAACAAAGATGCTTATGCGGTATCTTGCGTATCTTGGGGGTCGATCTGGAGTAGAAGGGCGTACAGTAGAACAACAAGTTCTAGAAGTATATATAGTTGCATTTTTCTTGTTTTGTCCTCCTCATATTTTTTTAGCCTTACACTTACTTTTAGCTCCTTTATATTATTTCATTTTGTTCTAGATAGATTTGTTAGGTATATAGGGTGTTAAAAAGGTGTGGAAATGGTTTCCTCATACTTGCTTCTGTATTAATTACTTTGCAGTCTAATCCAGTTCTTGAAGCATTTGGCAATGCCAAAACTGTTAGAAACAACAACTCAAGGTGAGTGTTGACAGCCACATGGTATATAAAGTAAAATGAAATTGATCATACATTGGTTAGGCAAAGTGATTGTGATTATGTTACTTCATATATAGAGTGAGGGAGAAGAAAGTGTGATAGATCAGTTTGATTTGTCATTCGCTAAATTCTATTTACTCTTAGAATTGTGTGTTGTTTGTCTGCTATATGTTGAACTGAGTAGTAAAAGAAGACATATTACATATTTTTTTCTTGTTCAAGACATATTACATCATGATATCCCCCCCTGATTGAGATGCAGTCGTTTTGGTAAATTTGTCGAGATACAATTTGACAACAAGGGAAGAATCTCCGGGGCAGCTATACGGACATATTTGCTTGAAAGGTCCCGTGTCTGTCAACTTTCAGATCCTGAAAGAAATTACCATTGCTTTTACCTTCTATGTGCAGCACCAGCTGAGGTAAAATGTTCTTCTTTGATGTTGTAATTTTTCCTTATCTCTATCACAAAGATTCGCTCCTATATTAAATTGTTAATATATTCTTATTTAATCATTGCGACATTATTTTATAGGAAAAAGAGAAATATAAACTGGGAAGTCCTAGCTCCTTTCATTACTTAAATCAATCCAACTGCTATTCGCTGGATGGAGTGGATGATGCTGAGGAATATCTTGCAACTCGAAGGGCAATGGATGTTGTTGGAATAAGTGAGGAGGAGCAGGTTAGTCTTTCTGAATCCTAGTTCTTAATAAAGTGAGATTTTTTATGATTGCTTTAATGATATGGCCCTGTATTGCAGGAGGCTATTTTTAGAGTTATTGCAGCAGTTTTGCATCTTGGAAACATTGAATTTGCAAAAGGAGAGGAGATTGACTCTTCTGTCATTAAGGATGAGAAGTCTAGGTTCCATCTTAATGTTACCGCTGAACTTCTAAAGTATGGCCAACATCTTCCTTTTATGCATTACTGCATTATCATTTTATCAATGTAGTATACATTTTAACATAGCATTATTGTAGGTGTGATTGTAAGAGCTTGGAAGATGCACTTATCAAGCGTGTGATGGTAACGCCCGAGGAGATTATTACAAGAACCCTTGATCCTGTTGCAGCTCTTGGTAGCAGGGATGCATTAGCTAAAACCGTTTATTCTCGTTTGTTTGATTGGTAATGAACCTTTATCACTGCTGTAATTTACAAAATAGATCCTCTCTTTCATTGATATGTTGGAGGAAAGAAATTATTGAAAAGGTCTAAAACTAAAATCTATTATGTAAAAGAACCTAAACAATTTTATTCTTACCAAAGGACTGTTTATTTACCTTTATGTTTGACACATTTAATTTGAATATCAATTGGGAATTTTAGTTGCCTGTTTTAAACATTCTGGAATAATTTGTCGTTGACGACATGTGTGATTAGACCAAATTTGTTCTAGATTTCTTTTTTATGGTGTCATAATTGCTTCCAGGCTTGTGGAGAAGATTAACAATTCGATTGGACAAGATCCAAATTCAAAATCTATTATCGGAGTTCTTGATATCTATGGGTTTGAAAGTTTTAAATTCAATAGGTAAGCTAATGATTTCGTCTAGCACTTACGGTTTTGTATTTAGCCTTGTATCTAACAAATTTCTTTTACTTAGTTTTGAGCAGTTCTGTATTAATTTTACAAACGAGAAGCTGCAACAACATTTTAATCAGGTTTGGTAATTTCTGGTTCAAATTTGTGGTATATATTCTATAATTTTTTCCCTTTGGAGACTGAGTGTTTTTTAATCCCGAATGGTTGCAGCATGTCTTTAAAATGGAACAAGAAGAATACACCAAGGAAGAGATTAATTGGAGTTACATAGAATTTGTTGACAACCAAGATGTTTTGGATTTAATAGAGAAGGTATTTTACTGTTGCTGCCTTGTGACCAATTTATACTCTTTATTTTCCCACTCAATAAATTCATGTAGTGATGATTTTAATATTCAATCTTTTGCAGAAACCTGGAGGAATAATTGCCCTTCTTGATGAAGCCTGGTATGCAGCTGGGAGTGACTTCATTGTTAATCTTGTATTGTTTTTCAGATAAATAGAAGCTACATGCATTACCTTTTCTGAAGTTACCTTCTCTTACTTTCTCATTTTCATACCTGTATGCTATTTCCAATCTGTTTAGAGTAGGAAATAATATATAATAATATTTAATATCAGACATTGCATAAACTCTCTAATTTGCTTGGACTCACTACCTCCCTGTAATACAGTATGTTTCCAAAGTCTACACATGAAACATTTGCTCAGAAATTGTATCAGACATTCAAAAACAACAAGCGGTTCATCAAACCTAAACTTTCTCGGACTAGTTTTACCATATCCCATTATGCAGGGGAGGTAAATATATTTGGTATTTTTTTCATTACGTGTTCCCTTTTATTACTTTCTAATATTTTTTGTTGCTTGAATGTATTTCTTCCTTCTTTTTGACGTTTTTTCCTTTGTCCAGGTGACGTATCTAGCTGATATGTTTCTTGACAAAAACAAGGATTATGTAGTGGCAGAACATCAGGATTTGCTCATAGCCTCAAAATGCTCATTTGTGGCTGGTCTATTCCCCCCTTCTCCAGAAGAGTCTTCAAAATCATCAAAGTTCTCTTCAATAGGATCTCGCTTCAAAGTATTATTATTTTTTACTACTCTTCCTTAATTCTCTTATACTTTGTTATCAGTCTTTGACATTCCTGTATCAGATATATGGAATTTTGTTTTCATGTTATGCATGTAGTAAATGACACATTTCTGGAACATGCAGCTGCAACTTCAATCTTTGATGGAGACCCTGAATTCAACAGAACCTCACTATATCAGATGTGTGAAGCCAAATAATGTTCTCAAGCCTGCTATTTTTGAAAATCTCAACATTATCCAACAATTGCGTTGCGGTGTGAGTATATCACTGTTTCTTTCTCTTTGTTGCCTTTATATAATTGACAATAGAAGGGATAATATCTGTCACCTGTTTGCACTTGGTGATTGTTTGACTGATGGTCATTTTTCTTTAGGGTGTTCTTGAGGCAATTAGAATCAGCTGTGCTGGATATCCTACCAGACGAACCTTCTATGAATTTCTAAACCGATTTGGTGTTCTTGCCCCTGAAGCTCTGGACGGAAAGTAATCTATCTCATTTCTGGGCTGTTTTAATCTTTGAATTGGAAAAGGGCTCTGTATTTGAATCCCCTTTTGCTTTTTGTCTCTACTTATGTGTTCATTGTTTTTACTTGTTCCTTCTCAGCTATGATGTCAAGGTTGCATGCCAAATGATCCTGGATAAAATGGGTATGAAAGGCTATCAGGTGATACTCCTTTGTCTTTACAACTTTATCTGTTGACAAAGGTGTTTGGGAGGGTCGGTTTTAGGAAAGACGATCAGTGAGCCATGCTCTACTATTTTTCTAAATAAATGTCACCTGCATATGTGATTTGTTTTTTTAGCATGGACATGTTGAAGTATTAAAATACCCAACTCTCTGAAGACTCAAGAGGCTTATGGAGCTTCTGAAACAACTTCATGCTAATTCTCTGTAGACTATTCCAGGGATTTTTTTTACTTAAAGACAAAATAGAAGTAAAAGCTTAATGGCATATCTGCTTGTTCGATCCAGTTTCTAACTTCTTCATAGTTTCTTATAACCTCAAGTGACTTATGATCTTCTTAGTTGGAAAATTGCTTTATTTTTTATTTCATGACCTTTCAACTTTAAACTAAATGGAAGTCCTTTTGTATGGATGAATTTTATATACTATGTAATCATGAGATTTATGATGGTTTACCAGATAGGAAAGACAAAGGTTTTCCTAAGAGCTGGCCAGATGGCTGAATTGGATGCAAGAAGGGCAGAGGTTCTTGGAAATGCTGCTAGAGTCATCCAGAGGCAAATACGTACCCATATTGCTCGCAAGGAATTCATTGAATTGCGCCGAGCTGCAATGTGTCTGCAATCTAATTTGCGAGGTATCCTTATTCCTTAGTTCTATCGAATATGTTTGCTTTGTTTTTTATTGCTTCTTTATTTGGTAGTTCATTACCTTAACCGTATGTTTGGGATGAACTAAATTTCTAGAACAAAATATTTTTTTTTCCTAAAAAATTCTCTTGGCGACATTTTAATAGTAATCTGTCTTGCATGCAAGATGAACTGATTCAAACATACTTCGAGACAATCTCTTGTATGAACAAGCTGTTGGTATTGGTATGTGTTTATAAATAGTAGTGGTGATGTCTTAGGTCTGTCTGCCAATGCCAAATCCACCAAATATGAGAACTGTCCATCTTATCTCTAAAAATAGTTAGGATTGGGAAAGAGCTAAAGGGAAACGTGGACATTCTAACAATTGGGCTTGCTATCAACATTTAAGTCTTGCTTCTTTATTCATTAAGCACATGTTCCATAAATCCCCTGTTTGTATACTGTGTTATTCATGGCATTCTAAAATTCACACAACCTTAAATCAGTTGGGATTTCTCCTAATGTAGGTTTCTTTTTCATGGTTTGGTACTGTATAACTTACTCTCAAATTCTCAATCTGATTCTAATTCTTATGGTGCTTTTCAATAACAAATAGGAATATTGTCCCGGAAACTATATGAGCAGTTGCGGCGTGAAGCAGCAGCTGTAAAAATGCAGAAGAACTTCAAAGGATACATTGCCAGGAAATCATACTTAAAAGCACGATCATCTGCAATTGTATTACAGACAGGTCTAAGGGCTATGAAAGCTCGTGATGAATTTAGATTTAGAAAGCAAACAAAAGCTGCAATTTACGTGCAGGTGCCCTTGTTGATCTTATTCATAGTTAGACTATTAAGAAAAATGAAGTCATGCAACCTTTTTATGTGCCTTACCATAATGATTATTTCTGTTAATCTCTGCAGGCTCATTTGCGTCGGCTAATTGCATATTCATATTATAAACAATTGCAAAAGGCTGCAGTTGTTACTCAATGTGGATGGAGGGGAAGGGTTGCTAGAAGGGAACTTAGAATGCTTAAAATGGTATGGATAATACTTTCTCTGTTATGGTGTACTGAGTCTTTTAAAAAGGCGCCTTAGGAGGAATATTTTGTGTAATTGTATTCAGGCTGCAAGAGAAACTGGGGCTCTCAAAGAAGCTAAGGACAAACTAGAAAAGCGCGTTGAAGAACTTACTTGGCGTTTGCAAATTGAGAAGCGTTTGAGAGTAACTTCATTATCATATATTTACATATATTTTTATTTCCATGTTAATTATTGATATTAATGTTGCAATTTTTAATACCATAAACTTGTTTCATTTAAACTTATTAGACTGATTTGGAAGAAGAAAAGGCACAAGAAATTTCCAAGTTACAGGATGCTTTGCATGCAATGCAAATACAAGTCCAAGAAGCAAATGCCAGGGTCATCAAAGAGCGTGAGGCGGCAAGAAAGGCCATCGAAGAAGCACCTCCAGTTATTAAGGAGACTCCTGTTTTAATTCAAGATACTGAAAAGATTACTTCTCTATTGGCTGAAGTCAGTAGTTTGAAGGTAGGCAAATGATCATCATTTTGACAAATGACAATACATCAGTAACTTCTTAAGTCATAGCATTTTCTGATCTGATATGAATTATTTATAAATATGTTGTAACAATTTTTTAAGAGCCCAATGGATTTTGTTGCAAATGCCTCCACTTTTTTTATCCTTTAACTATGTTTCTGCTTGGTTCTCTTAAATTAATTTCCATCGAGTCCTTGGCCTTCAATCATCTTTCAAATTAATGAAATGTGAACGTAGTAATTACATATTATATGCTGAATTTCTCCCTGCTCATCCTACAATCTGAGTTCTACTTAAATTGGAGTCCTTTTACATAATAGTTGTGGGGCACTAAACATATTTACAATGAATAATTGAAAATGTATTGAGTACCCTTATTTAATCTCTGACACAGGAATCACTGCTATTGGAAAAAGGGGCCAAAGAAGAGGCAAGCAAAGCTCAGGTTGAGGCTGAAGCTAGAAATAAAGAGATGGTTAAAAAGGTTGAAGATTCCGACCGCAAAGTGGATCAACTTCAAGAATTGGTTCAAAGGTTAGTACAGTTTGAGGAGAAAAAAAAGATCTATATAGTCATGTATGAACACTTGTTCCATAGTTTAAAATTATTTCAGAAGAATGGATGAATTGTTTTCAGTTTCTGATGACATTCCAAGTGTATCACATTTAAGAAGTAACAACTATGTGTTAGATATAAAGCCATTCATGTTCTTTCTCTGCCCTCATTCTTCTAAATTTAAAAAGGAAAAAAAAAATGAAAAATCAAGGACCCTATAGGCGAGGTTGTGCATTATCTACACATCGAGGCTTGTTAGCTACATCCTCGTTGCTTCACAAGCAACTTCAGCTTTTGAATAGTTGGTTTATGATATGAAGTCTAAATATTGTGAATATCATAGTTAACTATCTCCCAACCCTGCAATGCACCTACAAAATACTCCTATCCTCATAGTTCATCTTCAACTGTTTATCGGCCATTCTCTTGCATCATGTCTATAACGTTTTTTTTTTCCATTGGATGCATTATACAGTTATATTTGCCCATTAATAACCATCTATACTACCTTGATTTCTATTATGTAGATTGGAGGAAAAAATTTCCAATGCAGAGTCAGAAAATCAAGTTCTTCGCCAACAAGCACTGGCTGTATCACCAACTGGAAAAGCTCTTTCTGCAAGACCAAGGACAGTTATTGTTCAGGTAAGAGAATAAAATACATTGTCATTACTTGACATTATAGCATATAAAGAGATTCACAATGATATTTCATGCACAATATGCAGCGGACACCTGAAAATGGAAGTGCTCTAAATGGTGAAGCGAAAATTGAATCGGTAAGAACACTGCTATTTTATACAAGTATATATCAACCATTAACTTTGGTGTGAGGATTTTTTTTAATTTGTTGAATTCTCAACTTCTACGTGTTTCAGAATATGGCTCTTGCTGTATCTAATGTGCGTGAGCCTGAATCTGAGGGAAAACCACAGAAATCTCTCAATGAGAAGCAGCAAGTGAGTGGCTACATATATTCATTGAGTAATATGAATCTGTTACAAATACTTAATGTCAACTTTTAAATTTAAATCCTCCCCCCCTCATTCAAGTTAACTTGTTTTAAAAACTTTACTTTCTTGTTCAGGAAAACCAAGACTTATTGATCAAGTGCATATCTCAAGATTTGGGATTTTCTGGGGGCAAACCTGTGGCTGCATGTGTCATATATAAATGCCTTCTTCACTGGAGGTCGTTTGAAGTTGAAAGGACAAGTGTATTTGACCGGATCATTCAAACAATAGCTTCAGCTGTTGAGGTAACTTAATATTTGGGATTACTTGTATGTTATTCACGACACATTGCTTTTGCATTTAAAAGTACCTGGGTCAATTTCTGAAATACCAAAAATATGTTACTAACAGTGAATTCTGCACCATTGAAGGCCCAGGATAATACAGATGTATTGGCTTATTGGTTGTCGAATACATCTACCTTGTTATTGCTACTACAACGCACTCTTAAAGCTACTGGAGCTGCTAGCTTAACACCCCAACGGCGGAGAACAGCATCGTCTTCTCTGTTTGGAAGAATGTCTCAAGTATGAGGCAACTGCATATCATTTCTGTAGAAAACATTATCAGTTTATGTGGATTTCATTTATCTTAAAATTTTGGTTGCCTTCTGTAATTGCAGGGGCTAAGGGCATCTCCCCAAAGTGCTGGATTGTCATTCCTAAATGGTCGAGGTCTTAATAGACTGGATGATTTACGGCAAGTAGAAGCAAAATATCCAGCTCTGTTGTTTAAGCAGCAGCTTACTGCCTTCCTCGAAAAAATATATGGAATGATAAGAGACAACCTAAAGAAGGAGATATCTCCATTACTTGGACTGTGTATACAGGTGATATATCATTTTTTTGGTAGTAGGGTGGAAATAAAAATTGTAAAAGTCTAATTGGTCTAGGGGCTTAAGCAATTAACAAATCATGTGGGTTTAAATTTTATTTTTTAAGTGAAGAATAACAATTAATATCTATTTGAATTAACAAAAAATATTTTTTTATACTAGATATGCAGACACCGAGCTTATGGTAAATGCTCAAGATTGATTACTAAAGAAAACGTTTTCCTCTCTATATGATTAATCAGACGGAAATCCATGGAAAGGAACAATTTTCTTTGTTAATTGCAAATGAAATAAATTGTTCACTGGCATGAATCACTTGTTTACTTTTGTGCACTCCTTTGGTCGATCTACTGGGTAATTAACAAGGTTAACACTCTGGGTGTTTTTATTTGTTTATTTATCTTGTCTGATAAAAACAATTGCAGGCTCCAAGAACCTCACGGCAGAGTTTAGTTAAAGGACGCTCACAAGCTAATGCAGTTGCTCAGCAAGCTTTAATTGCTCACTGGCAAAGTATTGTGAAAAGCTTAAATAATTGTCTGAAGATAATGAAAGCAAACTATGTGAGTCTCACTTTCAAATTCTGTATTGCCGAATAAGTCTTAACCATTTCAATAATAATAATTGTCTTAACCATTTCAATACTGGTTTAACAGGCTCCTCCTTTCTTGGTCCGAAAAGTGTTCACTCAAATATTCTCATTCATCAATGTTCAATTATTCAATAGGTAATCCCACTTTCTCCTTGCATTGCATGTCATATTGTGGAGCCCAGACTCTTTCATCATGTACTTAATCAGACTCTTTCGTGGACTTAATATTTATCACCACTTCAGTCTTCTGTTGCGTCGGGAGTGTTGTTCGTTCAGCAATGGGGAGTATGTAAAAACAGGTCTTGCTGAATTAGAACTGTGGTGCGTTGAGGCAACAGAGGAGGTGTGAAACAGTCAACTATATCAGATCTTTCTGTACTTTTTCCTTTTTTAAATCTTAGCCTGAATCTTTTTGTACAGTACACTGGCTCTGCTTGGGATGAACTGAAACATATCAGGCAGGCTGTTGGATTCCTGGTAAGAGTTACTCCTATACAAATTCAAATTCAATCCATTATTGATTGATACTGATACATCTGACTCATTTTTCATTCTCAGGTGATACATCAAAAACCCAAAAAGTCCCTGAATGAAATTACAAAGGAGCTTTGCCCTGTGGGTGCCTTCTTCCTTTCTGTCAACTATTTTAGAGCTCACACTTGATATTGATTCTCTTACTAAGTCTAATATTCTTTTGATACAGGTTCTCAGTATACAACAGTTATACAGGATAAGTACAATGTACTGGGATGACAAATATGGCACTCACAGTGTGTCTTCAGACGTAAGTTTTCATTGCTTAGTGGTTGAGTATGTACATCATGTTAACAATTCCCAAGGTGGAATACCTGCAGTGTGATAAATCACAAACTATCTCTCTGATTCTATACAGGTTATAACAAACATGAGAACTATGATGTCCGAAGACTCTAATAATGCTCACAGCACTTCTTTCCTGTTAGATGATGACTCGAGGTATGCTATCAACTTCAGCAAATAGTTTATAGTTTCGTTATTCAGCTTAGTCTTTACTGTGACATTTCTACTTAAATCTTGAATATGGATGCAGCATTCCATTTTCGGTGGATGACATTTCCAAATCAATGCAACAAGTAGAAGTAGCAGACGTGGATCCTCCTCCAATTATACGTGAGAACTCAGGATTTGGGTTCTTACTAGCAAGGTCAGAATGATGCAAATAGCTGGTGATTATTGCCTCTGATGCTCCGTCTCGTGGCTATTTCCGGGGTATTGCACCAAGGTGTAGGTGCCAAGCTGTGCATAAAATTTCGTTGTGGTTACATGTATAGTATATTTTAGCCAACTCAGGCTTCTAATATTGGTTTGTTGCCTGGGTTAATTCATTTTTATCCCTCAAGTTTCATCGACACGAGGGATTTTCTTAAGAAGCCATTGTCACTATTGATGCGAGTCATGTGACAAAAGGCGGTCATAGCTAAAGGCTGGTGGCCAGGCATTCTGTCACACCTGCCAAGGTTCTTTTCTCATATGGTTGGTTTTCAAGTGTTATAGGTGGATGCAATTAGTGACTCCCGTGTATTTTATAGGTGGTGGGCGAATTTGTTTCACGAGATTGTTTTTTGTATTTACTTGTGCAATATTCTTTCTTTCTTTTTTCAAATATTTAAACTTTTAAGGTAGTTTTCTTTAGCCACTGAGTTATGATGGAAGATGACTCAGTGCACTTGTACAGACTTGAGATCATTTATTTGAGTTTCATTTTTTTAAAGAGTTAACTGTATCGTAAATATGTTGAAAGCTACTTGTAGGACTACTGTTATGTTGAATATCAAAGATTTCACCTTGAAATGAAATGAAATTTATATCTAGAAGAGCGTAATCACTTTCTGCATTCTTCTCCATGAAAATGTTTATACAAGGTTCATGTAAGTAACTGATAGTATTGGCTGGTACTTGAAGCACATTTTATATGGGAAGCATGAAGACGTGGAAGAAGCAATGAACAATTAAGTGAATAAGCATTGTCCAGTAGTTATTATGACGGAAACCCCTGTATACTATGGGAAGGTGATGTGTTGCTAAACCATAGTTATAATACACTCACTCTCCTGTTAAACACTATTTTTTCTCTCCTTTCTCATATTATTAGGCACTTAGTTTCCTTTCTGTAATAAACACTATTTTTTCTCTCCTTTCTCATATTATTAGGCACTTGGTTTCTTTCTGTTATTACAGTGTAATTGCTATATATATTTCTCTGTATTTCAAATATACATTGAATACAATTACACACATATTCAGTTTCTCTTTTATGAGCTATCTCTTTTCCATGACCTCTTCCGCTACCTCTCCTTCATCATCTTCTTCCTCTGTTTTTTCTCCTTCGTCACCAATGACATCATCTTCTTTACACCATTTTTCTATTCCTATTACTCTCAAACTTACAGATGAAAATTTTCTGATCTGGAAACAACAAATTCTTGCTACTCTTGTGGGCTTGATCTTCTTCATTTTCTTGATGGTACTGATGTTCCATCGAAGTTTTTCTCTCTTCTGCAGAACAGGATCAAGAACCCACCGTCAACCCCCTTTTTCTTCCTTATCATAAGCAAGACCAGCTTCTCGTCGCATGGTTGCTGGCTTCCATGTCCTCCTCCATCTTAACCAAAATGGTTGGTTTGGACTCCTCTGCTGCTATCTGGACACGATTATCCACATATTATGCCTCCCATACAAGGGCCACCATCAAGAAACTTTGTCTTCTTCTTCGCACACCCAAGAATGACCGCATGGTTACAAACTACCTTCTTGATATCAAAAAGACTGTCGACTCTCTATCTGTCATTGGTGCTTCCATTTCAAATGCCGAACACATAGATGCCATTCTTGATGGTCTATCGGAGGAATACGACGGTTTCATCATTGTCGTTCTCTCGCTACTGATCCCTGCACGACTGACGAACTGGAATCTTTACTCCTGGCTCAAGAAGAAATGTTTGAGAAACATAAACTCACTCAAAATTCCATCATTCAAGCCAATCAGGTTTCCACGCAATGGTTTTCATCTCGTCCCACCAACCACCCTAATTTTTACACCAAACCTTACCGCGGTGGTCATAATCAGAGTTGTCCATCGTATCCACCCTCTGTGCCTTTTTCTTTTCTGGACCGCGACCTATCTCTCGTTCTCCTTTCCGTCATCCTACACCTTGAAACTCCAGTAAACCTCAATGTTGGTGTAGGTATGATCCTCCTACCGCTTCTTCTTTTACGACTAACATCTCTCAATCTTCCATCTCAGCCGAAGATGATTCTGCTCCATCAATTCTGGGTGCTCCGTCAACTATAGAAGATCCTCTTTGGTACCCCGATAGTGGCACTACCCATCAAGTCACTAACGATCCTTCTGTTTTTCACAACAAATCCATCTATCATGGTTCTGAATCTTTAAAGGTTGACAATGGGCAAGGTATGAATATTATACATATTGGATCTGCTTTCTATGTTGCACCTTATACACACAAAAAATTTCTTCTACGTCATCTGCTGCATGTACCTCATATTACCAAAAATTTGATTAGTGTTGCTCAATTTACTAAAGACAATAATGTGTATTTTGAATTCCATCCTCACTCTTGTTTTGTTAAACATCAGGACACTCATCATATTCTCATTCAAGGAATAGTTAGAGATGGTTTATATGTGTTTCTTGCTTCTCCTACTTATCTCTCTTACACTGCTAATCATGTTGCATACAAACCGAATGTTAATCCCTTATAGCTCTAGCATAATAGGCTTGGGCACAACAACTTTCCCATTGTTCAACGTGTTTTAAACTCTTGTAATATACAATATAACTCTCAGACACAATTCTGTAATGCATGTGTGCTTGGTAAGGCACTTCAACTTCCTTTTCATGCTTCTGTTAACAGGTACACTGCACCTTTACAATTGGTTTTCATTGATATTTGGGACCTTCATCTGTGTGTGCATCCAATGGTTCACGCTATTATATTCCTTTTCTTGGTGCCTATAGTCGTTATACATGAATGTTTGTTATTTCTCATAAATCTTAGGCTTATCCAGAAATCCTTCCTTCTAACCCTGTTCCCATTCCCTTGATTATTTCACAACCTCCATCTTCTCCTCCTTCTACTACTTTGCCTGTTTCCCATGTTTTCTCTCATACTTTTGATCTTCCCTCCCCTGACACCATCCAACCCTCTTCTTCTGATCTCTTTCTTTCCCATTCCCGTACTCCTACGAATCTCAATAATCATTCCATGATAACACGATCAAAAGCAGGTATCTTCAAATCCAAAACTTTTCTTTCTAACACTAATCTGCAGTCTTCCATACCTGATATTGTCACAAAAGCTCTTCACTCTCCACAATGGTTTCAAGCTATGACAGATGAATATGATGCCCTTATAAACAACAATACCTGGATTCTCAACTCTCTTCCCATGACTGCAAAGTTGTTGGTTGCAGGTGGGTCTTAAAAAACAAGTACAATGTTGATGGCTCGTTTCAAAGACACAAGCCTCGTCTCGTGGCCAAAGGCTTTAGTCAAACCACAGGCTACAATGAAACCTATAGTCCTGTTGTCAAGCCAGCAACCATTCGTGTTGTTCTTTCCCATGCTATTTTTGTTGCATGGCCTATACACCAAGTTGATGTCAACAATGCTTTTCTGAATGCTGATCTTCAAGAGGATGTTTACATGCAGCAGCCCCTTGGTTTTCCATCATCCTCTCCTCATTTTGTATGCAAGCTTTAGAAAGCCATCTATGACCTCAAGCAAGCGTCGCGTTCCTGGTTTGAAAAGTTACATTCTACCTTGGAATCCATTGGTTTTCATTCTACTACTAGTGATACCTCTTTATTTATTAAGTTCCATTCATCTTATACCATTTTTATTCTAATCTATGTGGATGACATTATAATTACAGGGTCCTCAGCTTCTCACATTCAAGATCTGATAAGCACCCTTAGCTCCTTCTTTGCTCTAAAAGACTTGGGATGTCTACATTATTTCCTTGGCATTGAAGTTCAGCATCTCAAAGATGGAAGCACTCTTCTCTCTCAGACCAAATACATCAATGATCTTCTTCGCCGAACTCACATGCACCAAGCTCATTCGCTTCCCACTCCCATGCAAACTGCTCTTCGTTTGTCATAAGATGTTTCTCCGGTTGTTCAAGATCCCACCTTATATTGCTCTGTAGTTGGTTCTTTACAATATATTTTAGTCACCCGCCCTGAGCTTTCCTATGCTGTTAATAAGGTCTTCCAGTTCATGCAAAATCGTTAGGAATACCACTGGAAAGCAGTCAAACATATTCTCCGATACCTTGTTGGAACTACTACACACGGTTTACTTATTAAACACAGCCCATCCACCGACATACTTGCCTTCAGTGATGCAGACTGGGACAGTGATGTAGACGATCGCAAATCCACAATTGGTTACTGTGTTTATCTTGGATTCAACATCATCACTTGGTCCTCTCATAAACAAAAGGTTGTTTCAAGAAGTAAGCAGAGTATCGAAGCATAGCTGCTGTCCTCACTGAAGTTATTTGGCTTCATTCTCTTCTCCATGAGCTTCGCATATCCACTGGGCAACCTCAACTCTTCTCCGATAACCTGGGTGTTGTCTTACTTAGTGCAAATCCAATTATGCACTCTCGCACAAAACACTTTGAACTTGACCTTCATTTTGTTAGAAACTATATTCAGAAGCAGTTTGTCAAGCTGATCCACCTTTCAGCTCGTTTTCAAGTCACGAATGCTTTCACAAAACCTATATCTGAACCCTCTTTTTCTAGTTTTCGTAATAAACTTATGGTTGTTGACAAACCATAAGTTTAAAGGGAGGATATTAGACACTTAGTTTCATTTCTGTTATTAAAGTGTAATTGTTATATATATATGTTCCTCAGTATTCCAAATATACATTCAGTACAATTACACACATATTCAGTTTTCCTTTTCTCCTAACACATATTTAGCTATACGTTTTATCATATCATTCTTGAAATTTGTAAAGAAAAAAAAATCTTTACGATCATATCAAATTACTTTTCCTTTATCTTTATTTGTATATTTAATTTTTTTAATCACCTAATCCATCAAATTCATTCTTTTAATTTGTTGAAAATTGTAATAATTAAAAACTTCATATCTCAATTTTAAATTGTTGATTGTAAATCCACATTAGTTAGTTTTCGTATTCAAAGATTTTACTTGTTATAAATTTTGATTACTTGAGAATGAATAAATAATTTTTATAATATATGGATTATAATACTGAATAGTATTACTTGTAGTTGTATTAAGGTATTGACCACAATGAACTAGTAATTGTGATTAGCAACTACTTGCCTCAAATAAACAAGATTGTGCAAAAATAAATAAAACAAAGCTACTCTCAACTTTTTCAGAAAATGGATTTATTTTTAAAAGTCTAAAAATTAAGATATATTTTTATAAGTAAATAAAAGATATTTTAATGTTATTTGGACAGGAAGAAAAATATAACAAAAGGATAAACCTTTTTTTCTGGACGAATAGATAATTTAGGTGAGAAATGGTAGAGTACAAATTTAAGAAATACCATAAAAAATTATATAATACAAACATCTTTATCTTTAATGAAACGCTAACTTTTCATATTTTATATCTCTATTACTTTATAAATGATATAAATTTTAGAACAACTTGTAATATAAAAAAAGTTATGTTACTAATATTTTAACTATAAGCAAAGATAATGCCCACAAGTTGGACGGGCAATTCTTCATGCACCTACATGTTCTCTTTCTTAAGAAGTGATAAAATGACAACTTCACCTTTTTCTATCAATTTTTTCACTAACACTCATTCCTTTTTTTATATTCTAAAATTTTGAATCTAAAATTTAGAATATAATTTTGTATTTCAAAATTTAAAAGTTATTTTCTAGATTCAAAATAGAATTAAAAAATATACAGATTACACAATTTAAAATTTATTTATTTTTTACAAATTTTGTCCAAATAGTATTGAAATTGGAGGAAGATGTAAGAAAAAATAGGAAGTGGAGGAAGAAATGCCGAAGTTGGGGATGGCCAGAGTTTAAAGTTTGGAATAGGGAAAACATATCAATCACCTACTTTGGAATATTAGGTAAGTTATAAAATTGAAATTGTTGAAAGAGTAAAAATATGAATAAGTTTCATTTGGTAAAAAAGGAATTTTAGTAATATATATGCATTGTCTTCCACTTTAGGTCGAGGGTCCTTTTTTTAGCTAACATATCACTTTTTTTTATACTATAAAGTTAATTACTTTTTATAAAATAATTTTATGATTGTAAATAAACACAAATTAATTTATGTCCCGAAATAAAGTGCGGATAACTGACTCATTAACGAAAAGATGGTTGTATTTATACAAACCAAGGAATTTTCAGTTCAAATGAATAAGAAAAAACAATTTTTCATTCAAGACCATCAAACACGAATAAACAAACTTTTCCACAAATACTTTAAAATAAATAAATAAATAAAAATTTATAAACTAAAATTAACTTGTTATAAAGTAAAATAAAAATTTTAAAATTAGTAAGACTACTAAAAGTTATAAAATTTCAGTGTATGTAAAAATAATTTTACTGTTTTCTTTGTAGTTTTTCTAGACATACTTACAGAAAATCTCAATAAAAAAAACTCATGTGTTGTATATACCCCTAACCCGAAATAGAAATGAACAAATACAGTTAAAAGTTAAAGATAAATATAAGGTGGATTGAAGAGTGGAGTAAGGAGTAAGGTGTGAGAAGTGAGAACAATATTCAGTGTTTTAAGTTGATAAAATTTTACATCACTATTGGTGATTGGATTGAGCTTCAACAGGTTGCATCTCTGATTTCTTTTTCTCCTTAAGAATTGCCTGTCTTGGCATTACTTCTAACAGAAAACTTCCCCCATTCCATATTGAGGCTGAAACCTTCAGTATCTCGAAAACTACATGCAACTCATATGACAAGAATATGGGCACAGCCAGTGCCATGGTTGCCACTGTAAATATGCCTTGAAGAAAAATGTACATAAGCATGCGATTTTGATCCCCTAACAACCCACTTAAGCGCCACCATATGTTGTTTGCTTTTTGAGCCTTTTTTGAGAGTTCCCTATGAACAATACAACTCAATAATGAGAGAGGTAAAGGGAAGCTCTTTTCACTACCAATACATATGACATTAAAGCATCTTAAACTTGGAACACTTTTCTTCTGAAGTTCAAGAGATAGGGAAGTACATTTATATTCATTGGTTACCTGTAGGAAGTCATCACTTCCGGATCTCTTAAAAACCTTTGCCTACGCAAGACATTGACAATGAGGAAATATAGAATCTGCCACAATGTGTAAGCTACCAAGGGTACCAGAAACAGCCATGTCCAGAGAAACGATTTATCTTCAATGTAAGGCCATGTAGGTCTTCTAGCTGTTCCCTCTGGATGCATGGCTTCGAAGGTTGCAGGGTCCCACCATCGAATAGTAAAGAAAACCAATCCTGGAATGTACTACTGTGTTAAAGGCAAATAAAAGTACAATGGAAAAAAAAGACACATGAAGTTGGCATTTCTATCACAATTCTGTTCTACTAGTTGCATTGCATGTCTCTAACAGTTGGATAAGTGTTGTTCAACAGAACTACTTTTTTTAAGGCATCACTGTACTAAAATGGATGCAATAAGGACCCGTTTGGATACAAGGTAGAAATGTTTCTGACTGAGAGTTTCTCTACTAGAAATATAGAGTTTTTAGGCCGTAGAAAAGTTTTCAAAAGTTCTTCTACCTTTGTAAATTGTATCCAAACACGCTCTAAGAAATATATATTTAGCACATCTACAGCAAGTTCAACCCACTGGTTTTTTATATTTAACAATACGATACCAATCAAGAAAATGGGATGAGGTGCACTATCTATTATGTTATGGTGGACATTAACCTAAATATCTCAATGTCAAAAGTGGGAAAAAGGAGCAAAACAATTTGAAATGGATGTTGATATGATGTGAAGGATGGGATGTGATATGACATTTTCATGTTATCTTTCTTGAGCTAAAGCTTATTATTGGTTTTAAGTTTGTTACAAATGAAAAGTATAATTTGGGGTAAAAAAAATGGCTAGAGAGGCAACTCCAGGATGCAGGAGAAATGAGATAGACAAGCCTGTTAAAAATATAGCATAGCAAGACAGGTGGAATGGTTATTAAAGGAAATATCTTAGCTAACAGCATTAAACAACAAGACTTAAAACTTCCCCAAATTTGTCAAAAGCAGCGTTTGGAAGCTTCACAGCAGAAAAACTAATGACACTGAAAAAATTGAAAATAAATTTGAGAAGGAGATGAGGTGAGATTGCAACACAGACTGAAAGGGTCAACTGGCCTAAGATTCGAGAGTGGAGACTGTGCCTGATCATCAAGGAAGAGAAGACAAACATTTACATTTGGGATGGACAATCTAGGACTGGAGACAGCTGGGCCTAACTGTATAGAACCACTCTAATAATATCATATTAAAATTACTGAGTTTTGGTAGTGAAGAAAAGAAAGAATATAGATTTAATAGCATGAAATTAACATAGATTTGGCGTGAATGATGCCATATGATATGGGTTCATGTTTCTCATATATTCTCACAACATTCGTACAACATAACACTAAACATTCCTTTCCAGATAAAAAGAAGATAAATCTTACACCCAATATTTGACTATTGAAGGTAGAAGTCAACAATTATTGTAGCAGAAGCCTACAATTTCCCAGAATTTCTTTTTCTTGCTGAAAAAAAAAATAGAGAAACCATAAGAAGGTGGTATAATTTACCAGGTAAAAGATGGATAAGAACACTGACAATTTTGTCAACAGAACTGAAAACCAAGCTGCAGCGCCAAACAATCAAAGCCCATGCTAAGGGCCCCTGCAAAAGCTCTTGAATAAGACACAGATTTGACAGATGAATCATTCTTTAAGTAAGGAATCAAATTACCATCAACAACGTTCTTACCTCGGAAAAAGAAAAGCAAACCATGAAAAGCTTCTCATTTTTTGAGTAAAAAAGAAGATCGACCAAGAATATTGTATTGGCATAATAGCAAAAATCCTGAAACACAAACAATCATGTAACTCAATAACAATATTAGTACTCTATCAACATAAAAGTGAGTTAGTAATTAATGGGAATCGAGAAACTATTGCAACGAGTTTAATTATTAACATAAGGAAACACAATTTAAATTGTCAAAGCCCTTGTCTTTCATTACTAATAGAGTTTCCTTGTTGAAAATATCAGACAAATAAGATTAATCTTTCAAAAATCCATCTTTTCTAAATGCTCTATCACACATCACAACCATGTTGGTTGTTGGTAATTCGCAATTAAACATTCTTCTTGCTAACTGGCCTATACCACATAAGAAAGAAAAATAACATGATAAGCAAATATTTATAATCCAACTATTCTTTCATCTTAGTTATTTGGTAATAACTGTAACACATTCATAACTAAGGATGTCCCTCCGGTCTAAGACAACATATTCAATCAGATAATTGCCTAATACCTCAACCTGGACCCTTATGTTTTTTTGGTGTCGATGGCTATTGTACTCTTATGGCCTCATTCAACTTTAAAAGCGTACTCCTCAATATTGCCGTTGGCAGTTTTGCATCTCTAAGTTTTGACAATAACAGATTATTGATCACAGTCACTTATCACAAATGCTCGTGGACACTACAAATACAATTATACAACAAAACTCAAATTCATCCTCAAAGCAAACATAAGCTTCCAAAATCAAATAGTGCTCTTCTACATCACAAGGTACAGAGCACTTCAGAAAAAAAATTAGATACGTTGGCTTACCAGCAGATAGTAATGCCATTTCTTGAACCTATAGTATATCCAACGAAGAGGGACAAAGATGACGTAGAACAGACAATATACATAAGGAATGTCTTGGGGTCCTGGCAAGAAAAACAAAATGGTAAAAAACTAAGAATGTGTACAAAGAAAAAAATTCCAAAAGAAACTAATTAGAGTTATCAACTTACTCGCCCCTAAAAGGAAACAAAACCCCCCAAAACCGAGGACCCCCACGAGATGCGTCACCTGAACATAAATGTAAGAATGATCAACAAATAAAGCAGGTTATTCAATATTTGACCATGCAAAGGGTCAACCTCCCCACAAGAAACCCATTGATTTGTTCAACACCCAGAAAACAACTTTTGTAAAAGAAAACATTTTGAAACGAAAAGTGAAATGGGAAAACGCAAAAGCACCTTGTTGATGAACCTTTCATGTTCCTCAGCTTGTTTGGCAATCTTCACTGCCTGTTTGGAAAGCATTTGCTTGGTGTGCACAGCTTGTTTGGACAGCATCTCCTTCGCAGAGACAAAAAAAAAATGAAACCCACATCGTAAAACGCAAAAACCAACTCGTGCGGCATAAAAAATGAAACAAAAAAAATGGGTTGGTATTTTACCTTAGATCTGTCCCTGAACCTCTGTGGCCGCTTTGGAGGAGATTGGCCATTGGAACAGTCTGATGCATCTGCATGGTCTTCGGTATCAGACATTTCAATTTTCAGTAGACAGTGGCGAAGGCAGAGAGACAGAGAAAAGGTAGTGTCGTGTTGTGATTGGAGACGACAAGCAATTCAACCTCGCATCAAAGCTTTTAACTGAAAAATGGAACTTTCTGGTTAATCATTTACACCAAAACTTTTTTTCTTATGATTTTTTATTCCTTGCAACATTCTCAGCGTGACGTGTAACACAATATGTTTTTAATTAATCATTCACTATTTTATCTTAGCTTTACAATAGAACTTTGAAAATATGTATATACGTACAAAATTAGTCTGCCAGATAAGAACGTGTGTAGAATACTTTTAAATCGTAGATTCTCTGTTCGAATTATGTGAGAAAACAATTGCTGAACAATGTAATTCATATATTTATTATGTGTAAAAGAACATTTTCTTTTTATTCAAATCTTCATGCATGTAATAATTATTAAGCCAAGTGGATAAATACTTGCTATTTCATCTAAAGGTGAAAATATAAAAGTGATATGAACTAAACAAAGTGTAAATTTATAATTTTAATATAACTATGATTAGAGTTTAGGAGAGTGAGGTGCTTTTATATTTTTTTTTATTCACGATTTTGAAAACAGAAGAAAGGGGAGGGAGAAGAGAAGAGTAAAAACATTTTCCTACAAATTTTGACTCCTTTCCAAAATTAAAAAAAATATGAGACTTAACATAAGTAAAATAGAATTTAAATATTTTTCTTATATATCTTAAATAAATTATTTATTCTCTATCTCTTTTTATTTTTTAACGAAACAATATTTTTTTTGTATATTAAAACCTTTCCTCTCCTTTTTTTAACCAAATGAAAAAAATAAGGAAATTTTCATTTCACAAACTTAAAATAAATTAATGAAATGGTCTCAGAAAAATTTCAGTTCATCACATTATACCTTTAAGATCATATAATGTTTTATTTTAGAAATGCTTGAAACATATTTTTTTTATCATTGAGTGAAATATATTAAAATTTAAGAATCATGTGACTCTATTTCTTTAATAAATTTTATAAATAATTATGTAAATTTTAAAAAAAAACTTTGATTTGATAGTAATAAAATGTTGGAAAAAAAGTAGGTTCCAACTTTTGTTGGCAACTTTGGTATTTGTTTTTAAGGAAATGTTGTCCGTTAATATTCGTTTGAAAGTAGCGGCAAACGTTGGATTGGAGAAACGAAGGAACAAACGACAACATAACATTACAACAAACGCCTATGATATGTTTTTTTCTTCCCATGCCCATCTTTAAATATCTGTTTTTTTGGAATCAAAATTGGATCTTATTTTATTTCTTTCGTTGCAGATTTTGAATTTTTCTTCCACCTTCTTCTTGTGATGTTTTCGATCCTTTTCAACTCCACCCGGTAATCCACTCATCATGTCCCTGTTCCATTTTAATATATGAAATTCATTAGTCTGTTCTATTTCATTCTATTTTCTTTTTCATGTTTCATGAATGCGTTTTTTTTTTAATTAAATTCTGGATCATGTTATCTGTCATTTGAATGAACTTCTTTTGTTTATCTTTCTGTTGGTATGTGGACAAAAGATAATGTCTAGAGTTGAAGGTGGTAAGAGGAGTGGCGAAGAGGAGAAGAATTTGCTATTAAAAGGTGTTGAAAGCGTAGACAAAGCTCTGTGCATAGAGAAAAGCTCTTCCACGAATTCAAAATCTTCCAAATCCCTGTTACTTGATCCCAAATCAAAGGCTAAAGATAGCAAAGAAGATAACTTGCGTAAGGATAAGAAGTTCGTATGGAATTGGAAACCATTGAAGGCCCTTTCCCTCTCTCGCAGTAAGAAGTTCAATTGTAGTTTTTCTGTCCAAGTCCATGTGATTGAAGGGTTGCCTTTGAGTTTCAATGGTTCTTGCCTTTGTGTGTATTGGAAGAGGCGGGATACGCTTTTGGTGACCCCTCCAGCCAAGGTGATTCAAGGTGTCGCTGAGTTTCAAGACATTTTGACACACACTTGCTGTATCAATGGAAGTAGGAGTGGACCCCAAAACTCTGCCAAATATGAAGCCAAGCATTTTCTGCTCTATGCTTCTGAGGCAGGTGCCCCAGAAGTTGATTTGGGGAAGCACCGAGTGGACCTCACAAGTTTGTTTCCTCTCACTTTGGAAGAGCTTGAAGAGGAGAAAAGGTCAGGGGTATGGACTACAAGTTTTAGATTATCAGGAACCGCAAAGGGTGCAGTGATGAATGTCAGTTTTGGGTATGTCATTGTTGGTGACAATACTAGTGCTACCGGAGACAACCATTGTGATACTCCTAATCTATTCACCCCCAAGAAAAAGGGTATGCCTTTGATGGAACCAGATATAAAACCTAGTCAGGTTGACAGGAGGCTTAGATGTACTTCAGATTTGTCAAACTTTGCCAGTAATTATTATTCATCTCAAAATGTAGATGAGGTGAAAGATCTTCATGAGGTGTTGCCAACATCAAAATCAGCTCGACCCTGCCCAGTATACATCTCATGTAAGGAATTTGTTGAAGAAAGAAGTTGTAGTCCTCTGCACGGCAAACCTAAACTTGAGGGAATTAAAGAAAATATTGATCCAACCAATCCAGTTGTTTGTTCTTCATTTGGCGATGAAAAGGACAAGGCAGAAGAGAATCTAGGTAATGAGGGGAAAACAAGCAGTCTAGTGCATGACAAACCTGAAGTTTTTGTGTTTCAAGAAAACCTGGACACAGTTAAGCTAAATGATTATCCTTTACCTGATTCTGGAGTAGAAAATCTCGAAGACTGTGAAGGTAATGAATTTTCTGTTGTTGATAAGGGCATCGAATTTTCATCAGATGAACATGTTAAACTAGAGGGATGTATTGGAAAAGCTTTTATTGATGTCTACACAGTTGACAGTACTCGGACCCTTGATAATGCTGGTATTCAAGTATCTTTTCAAGACCATGATAATCAGGATTCCCTTGCTGAACTAAGTGATAATTGTAAGAAAAGTGTTGTGGTACATGACTTTTCTAACCTAAAGGATGACTTGCCGACGAAAGAACTTCTACTGCAAGAACTAGAATCAGCTTTAAATAGTGTCTCAGAGTTGGAGACAGCGGCAATGGATTCTCCTATAACCATGGAAGCCAAATCTGAATATAAGTTGAGAAAGACACAAAGCTTGGATGATGTTACAGAATCAGTTGCCAGTGAGTTTTTAAGTAAGCTTGGCATAGACCATAGTCCAAGGGGTTTGAGTTTTGAAGGTGAGACTGAGTCTCCAAGAGAGCTCCTTTTAAGACAATTTGAGAATGAAGTTCGTTCAGAGGGCTTCTCTTTGTTTGATTTTGACATGGGCAGTGATAATGAAGCAGATTGTGGTAATGGTTCTTCTTTTGGATCCGAGCATTGGAAGTTCTCCACGGCTATTAAGCCAGCATCCTCAATGCCAGATGTACATAAAGGGCATCTAATTGAGTTTGAGAATGTGAGGAACAAACAAAAGGTCAAGATGCTAGAAGACTTGGAAACAGAAGCCTTAATGCGTGAATGGGGCTTGAGTGAGAAGGCTTTTCAGCATTCTCCTAAAAAAGATTATAATAATGGCTTAGGAAGTCCAATATATTTTCTACCTGAAGAGACTCTACCATTACCTCCTCTAGCAGAGGGGTTAGGTCCTTTTCTTCAGACCGAAGATGGGGGCTTTCTACGGTCAATGAACCCCACACTCTTCAGGAATAGTAGAACTGGTGGAGCATTAATCATGCAGGTTTCCCACCCAATTGTGGTGCCCGCTGAAATGGGTTCTGGGATAATGGAGATTTTGCAGTATTTGGCTTCGGTGGGAATTGAAAAACTTTCCAAGCAGGCAAATAAGTTAATGCCTCTAGAAGATATCACAGGGAAGACAATGCAACAATTATCAAGGGAAGTCTTGGGGGGAACACACAGGTTTGTCTATCCCTTTTTTTCAGCTCATGTGTTGGAAGTAAACTTTTAAATATTTCATTCCTTCAAATGGTTGAATGGTTGAACTTTGCTCTGCTGTATGCAGGCAATTACATTTGCAGCATAATTTGGTAACAGGACAGGATTCTACTTGTGCGCAAAGAGGCTTGACGGGAACACTATATGGTGGACTAATGTCTAATAAGTTCAGTTCAGATTCATATGGCAACCAGAGAGGCTCAGAGTTTGTTTCATTGGATGATCTTGCTCTATTAGCTATGGAAAAAATTGAAGCACTTTCACTAGAGGGTTTGAGAATACAATCTGGGATGTCAAATGAGGATGCACCATCAAATATCATTGCACAATCCTATGGGGATATTTCAGCTCTGCAAGGCAAGGGGGTTAGTATTAGGGGCTCCCTTGGCCTAGATGGAGCTGCTGCCATGCAATTGTTGGATATGAAAAACAGCAGCAGTGATGAATATGATGGTGTTGACGGCATAATGGCCCTATCATTAACTCTGGAAGAATGGATGAGGCTGGATTCTGGTGAGATTGATGACGATATAGACAATATCAGTGAGCATACTTCCAAACTTCTTGCTGCCCATCATGCTAATTCTTTTGACTTAATTCGTGGGAAGAGTTCAAAGGGAGAGAGGAAAAGAGGCAGGAAATGTGGTTTGTTGGGAAACAAATTCATAGTAGCACTAATGGAGCAGCTTCGTGATCCTCTGAGAAACTATGAGCCTGTTGGGACACCAATGCTTGCTCTTATACAAGTCGAGAGAGTGTTCATCCCACCAAAGCAAGAGATTTATAGGCACTTGGGTGAGGCAGGGAACAACAATGACGATGAGTGTGAAATAGTAGCCAAGGTGGAGTTGAAGGCCAACAAAGAAGAGAGAAGTTCTGAAGATGAGGGTATTCCTCAATTCAAAATTATAGAAGTCCATGTTGCAGGTCTGCAAAAAAGGAAGTTTTGGAGCACTTCGAGACGACGACAACAACAAGAACAATCTGGTTCCCGCTGGTTGATTGCTAATGGAATGGGGAAGAGCTTTAAGAATCCGACACTGAAGTCAAATGTTGTAACAAGATCTAGTGCTCCAATCACTACCACAAACGTGCAACCGGGTGACTCATTGTGGAGCATATCATCTCGTATTTATGGTACACTAACAAGATGGAATTGGTAGAACATATAAGAAATCCGAATATTATTCACTCATTTGCTATGAGAGGCTTTATCCTTGCGAGAGGCAATAATTAAATTGGAGTGTCTTTGCTACAATGGAAGAGAACGGGAATGGACAACGGCATATACCAATTAATTAACTAATTTTATTATTAAGTTATATGTATATTCATATGACTGTATTTGATTCCCTCCTCGAGTAAAATTCACTCATGGAGTAAAATGTTAATAATAAAATATACCAATTAATTGTACACGTCTCTCTTCTACTACTTTAAATATAATACTTATCATAAATTTATCAAAAATAATTCATTTTGATAGATTTTACATTTACTTGATATATATACAGTACTTTTATACCATTAAGAAAGGGATTGTTTATGTTTTGTAACTCCCTTCTTGTGTACAGTTTTTATTTATTTTTAACTCTCAACTTTATAATTCTAAAACAAACTATTTGAATTATATATTTTTACTTTTTATATCGTAAAAAAAATGAACAAGTATAAACGTAAACACATCTTATTCCATTAATTTCTCTTTATTATTTCTATCACTCCTATTTCGAAAATTTATCAAAACAATATTATTTTTAAACTCGCTTTATCTTTTATTTGAATTAAAATATACAGAAAAATGAAACAAAAAAGAGAGAATAAAAATACATTATAAAGAAAAATAAAATAAGGATATAAATTATTTTTTCAGTTATGTGGATGAGGAAGATAAAAAACACATTGCAAAATTAAAATGATCAAACTTAATTCAAAACAGATTTTTTGTTTCGTTATTTTTCTTTTTCAACTTCTCATTATAAAACATTCATTTTATAAAAAAAATGTGCTGATATTTTGACACTTCAAAAAAAATTACATCTACCTAACAACTTAATAAATTAATATTTTAATTATAATTATATTATTTTTTAATTTAAATATTAATATATACTATTATATTATTATAATGGAATTTCAAATGAATGTTTTTACTTTCAAGTGTCAAAGTATTTTTTTTATAAAAACATGAAAAAAAGAGTATTTTCTTTAAATAATAAAGATGTAATACTTCTATTTCACACCAATTTAAGGGAGAAAAGTCCAAGTCTCAAAAATCTAAATTTGAATTTTCTTAAAATAATAAAGATGCAATGCTTCTATTTTGTCTTTCTATTTCCACTGATTTCCCCTGACATAAACAATGGGTACATATGACTTACAATAATATGAGTTACCCTTACCAGGAGTGTAAACGAGACAACCTTCAAAGAGTGTGGAACACTAATTGCTCTTCACACTTCCTTCCTAGGGTCTCATGCATCAACAGCGCCATGCAGATTATCCAGTAATCAGCAAACTAATCTATAAAAATTCTATGGCTGACTAAATATCATCTCTACCATGTAACCCTTATCCGCGGGCCATAAGAAATGGTGGAATACTTCAGATTTTAAACATGCATGAAAACTGTTACACGAATAATCATCATCCTAACTCAAACATGTCAGGCACCTGGTAGCTCAAATCATCGTCAAAATAATCACGCTTTAAATAGGACATTTAAATTTCTACAAGAAGAATCAATAAAAGATAACACTAAATAAAATAGGAATAAACAGCCAGATTTCCCCCAATCACGGTTTCAGCGTACATTAGTGTGAAAAACATGAACCCATTCACCAAGAAATAGGTAAAGTATATAGTACATACACTACATGTATATATAATATGCTTACGTAAATAATTATTATTCTACATGTCATTTGTCAAATTCGATCAGGCACCCAAAATGTAGATGCCGTAACAGTATAGGAAAAGGGTAGCACAAATTGTCTGCGCATCTTCCAAGATCTGGAAACCAAAACCCAATCAAAATTGTTCAATGATATATACCTTGACGTGGGGCAGCATGTCCCGGTAGGAAGCATCTTCTCACAGGGAGCTCTCACGGGCAGCAACTTCAAAGGACAGAAACTGTGTGAATCCTTAGTTAGCCAATTAGTATCATTGAAATAATTTAATGCCAGCCAATCATCTCGCCCCAATATCTGGCAGCAGTATTAAAACAAGTAAGCAAGAGCAAAAAACAAGATTGCCAGCAGTGTGCTAATAGGGGGACAAAAAACAATCGCAACAAAGGATGTATCAAGTAAGACAAAATCACATGGACGGATCGCAAATGCAGAGCCTAAGAAAAAGGAAAAGACAAAAAGAACAAGAAAACATCCACATCTGAAATACAAAATTGTAAATTATTCATGCAGTGTTTGTGAAAACGTTGTGTCGAACGTAGCCCACGTCTTTCCCAATTCACCAATATACTTCCTTCTCCATTTTTGGCTTTGGAAAGTGTGAAAGGACGTTCGGTGCCTTGTAAACGGCAAACCAAGCACACACTAAGTAAAAGTTATACCACGCTGTTAACCCATCCATGCTACTGGCCTAGCTTTAAAAACACAGCATGAAGAAAAAAAAATTACCATTTGCATTTTGCGTGTCTTCCTTTTGCACTGGGGCATGCTGTTCAAGAAATTGCTGAATTGTTCTCCAGTAGTGATCACCACCTGCCATCCAAGTATCCATATGCATGCCAGTAGGAAACTCCACAAAGAGGCACTGATTATTACGAGCAGCTGCCTTAGCATAAAGCATTTGCATATGTGATGGCGGGACCATCTCATCTTGCAATCCAGAGAGAAATAGGATAGGTTGTTTGATCTGCAACGAATAGGTGATGCATAAACGCATGAATCCAGCCAAACACATAGAAGAATGGGTAACAACCATAAAATACAATCTGCATTTCCACACATATTGGCACACACAAGCACCACCATTAGACAGAGAGATCTTAGAAGTTTAAAATAAACTTCCATCTAATTGTGATAAAACAAGTCATTATGCCCAAGTGGCCTAATTCTAAAGGAAAAACTTATATTTCCAGCATCCCTCACCTGGCCAACAACATCAATAGTACTCCATGGGGAACGTACAAGAAAATTGAGCACTTTAGGACCTTTTGCAGAGCTTCCTCCAATAAACCACTTCAAAAAAGGTAACAAAACTCCAGCCATATCCAATATAGACGTGAATGTATTTTCAAGTATTAGTGCAGCAACCTAAAAACACAGAAAGAAGGTCAACGAAGAATATAAATTAAGGGTGAACAAACAAATTTTGCTTGAGATGCCTGGCTAAATTTCAGAATAAAAGACTAGCAGATTACGCCAGTATTTCTTTAGACCAGTAATTTAAAATAACATTCTACATAAAAGAAATGTCTGAAGAAGAAGCATTCAACATGTTGCAGGGTAAAGCCTCTGGTTGAAATTAAATTAATTAGTAAATACAGACCAAAGCAATAAAAGTGAAATTCTTCATACATGGATAAAAAAATCCAAGAAATATTTTGAAAGGAAAAAACAGTTCAATGACCATTTTCACAGCTCTTCAAATTCACTTAACTATTTGAGGACATAAAGAAAATTCAAGTTAAATTTTTATTAAAAAAAAGATATCTCGCCAAACTCGATGTCAAAAACTGGCACCCTGAAGCCAATTGTAAGAATCTTATTGTGATTGAGGACCAATAGTGCTGGTAAGTAAAATGTAAATCATGATAAATATTCCAAAAAATACTGAAGGATGGGATTTATAAATTATTTCACAACAAATAACAATAAGCAGAAGCTTACTATATGTAAACTAAAAAGTTAAACTTATATAAACCTATTCAAGGAAATGACTTTTAGGAGCAGTTGAAAAGCAATAATATAATCTTAAACTTTCAATCCTATTAGTAACATGCAATTTTTCCTTCTCTGTGTACCACGTGGAAGAGTATTAAAACTGACTTAATCATCTAAAACAAGATAGAGTCAACAAGTTCAATATTATTTTCTCTCAATGTTGATAATCATGAAATGTCCAATTAAGCTATTCATGACAAAAGAAACTTCGGCAAACTATTTGTGGTTGTGTTATATACCTTATATATCAAACAAGCTGTAATACATAGTAATAAATATAGTATTAACACTCTACAGAAACATTTATCTGCTGAAAACTGAAACATAGTAAGATATAATTCACGTACGGGACAACTGAATTAAAAACTCTTAAAAATTTACCAGGAAAAATATGAGCATTAAAATATGCACTTTCAGAGGCCGGGTACCTTGTCAGGGTTATTTTTTGTTAGTACAGATCCAACTGCACCCCCAAGTGATCGTCCAAACACAACTATTCTAGATGTGTCAATATCCGACCTTTGGGAAAGGTGGTCCAATGCAGCCTGGACACAAGAACGTAATAAAATTGACTAAAAGATAGCAAATAATTTGACAACCAAAATACGGGAATTAATATTAATCAAGAAGCATACTTGAGCATCCTTTATGATTCCATGCTGAGAAGGATAACCATCACTTGCTCCATAACTATACAATTGAATCATACATTAGTGCCAATGCAATCAAACACATGTGCATTTTGAAGGATGAATATGCAAATACAGGGTAACAAGGAAATATCACGATTATGGAGTTATGGCCAATGCATACCCTCGGTAAGAGAGCATGAAAACATTGCAATGTAACTGCTGCAACATTATTCGAACCATCTCAAGACGATGAGCAATATCTAAAAAGGTCAGGAGTAAAGGCCTTCAAAAGCACATTGAACCTGATCAAGTAAAACTAGTGAAAATTATCACAAATTATCTATCTACAATAAGGATACTTCCGGCATTTTCTTGAAAAAACAAAATAGTCGGACCTGTAAATGGAACATAAGAAAGAAGAACTGCATCAGAACAACATCAGAATACAGAAAAACACTGAATACAAAAAGGAGCATATGTCAGAGTGCAAGTTTATTCATAGAAACCTTGATGAAGATATTGTACTCTAAATCCTCAATAACGACCTTTCATTATTTGGCTCTTTAAATTGAGGGTTGCATTTTAAAAATAATGTGCAATTACATACTCCAATTAGAAAATCAGCAACAAATTTGCAACAACTTTACTTAAGAGTTCTATGCAAGTAGTGATGTACTTCTATTTTATCAGGGATAAATCTCAGATGTAGTTCCCTATGTTCTTCTTTTTTTTGTTCATCACCAAGGACTATCACCCCCTCGAACATGGGAACTTATCACCCTCAGAGGTTTGACTAAATAGGTGAGCATCCCGTCTCAGTTTAAGTTTTCTACATTCTCAAAGAAAACCCTAGCCAATTTGGTACAGCAACGTGAGACTCTCGCCACTCGGACCAACCCAAGTTGGTAGTTCCTTGGGGCACATTTGGTATTATGCTCCAATCACGATTAGTGTTCCGCCTAAGCAACCCGTGAAATTAAGGTTCGCATCAAAGGTCAACATAGATTACAATGATAAAACTAATTTTGATTAACACCACCAAAAAATCTATACAACTGTATCTATGTTTTCCCGTTTGTTAAAATCCAATCCGATGCTTTTTTAATCAATAGACGTATCACTCAATCCTCTAAAGTGTACCCAATCTCTTAAAAAGAGAGAAATCCTAGTGTTTAAACCACTATATTCCGCTTAACATCCTAACAAATTTTCCTCCCTTTAACTAAAACAACGCAGGTAGGTAGGGCACGAGAAGACAAGAACTTCACAAAGCTAAACAACAGTTATTGCTCCAACCACAACGCGACACGAGATAAACAAAATCTAGAAGAAGCACAGACAATTGGATCAACATTCAGCATTAAGACAATTCAGCTCCATCCAATCGAAAGCAAACAATTCCCATATTTCCTTTACGATCTACGTTTTTCCCATTCCACGCCACACACTAATGAATCAATTAAACTTGTAACAAACCATTAAGTGACAGTAACAGCAAAGTAGTTGGTAGAAGATGAAAATAAAATGAAATCGGTGAGAAGAGAATTGCGAGGACCTCGGCAATCGGGGAAGAGCTTGATGAACCAGGCGTGGAGGCGAACGCCGTCGGAGGAGCGGAGCCAGATGTCCTCGTAGGTAAGTCTGAGGCGAGAGGGATTGATGGCGTAGGACTTGGTGAGACCAGGGAGCACCGGAACATAGACGAGCTTCTCCTGAAACGCCACCAGCAATGCCATCCCCGCTACCACCAACCCTCCCACGCCGTACAGCAAGATGTTCACATAAGAAACCATTCTCTCTCACTCTCTCTGATCTTCGCTTTGCCTCAATTCTTGACACGAACTCGCATCACAGAAGAAGAAGAAGAAGAAGAGAATTGAAGTGAGTGAGGGTGAGAGTGATTGGGATTTGAGTTTCAAAATTGGGGGCACCTTTCTCTTTTCTCTTTTCTCTGTCTCTGAGCCGAGCCAATTCTAAAGAATGCCTATGACTTGTTTTAACATCGCATGCCCATTGATTTCTTATTTATACCATACCATCACCATACATATATACCATGTCATTAGTGTCACTTTTACCCATTTCATACCATGTCATCTATGTGTATGTTATGGGAATGGATCCTCTCACTCTCTTTGACCTTTTCCTTCTGCATAATAATATAATTACTTGTTTTTTCTTCTTTTTTAACACTTAAAAATCATACTTCATTTTGTTTTTCACCTTAAATTTTGGGTTCAATTGTACCTCTATTTTTTAAATTTGAAATATACTTTCAGCCTTTAATATTTTTTTTTTAACTTTAGTCTATTTAATATAAAAGAATCATAATTGTAATCAGGTTTTCCTTTTCTGTTGTCTTATATTTTAAGTACTTAAATGGCTTTTAAATAACATATTAATATATATTTATATATATATATATGTTTTTAAGATTTGGTAGTATTTTATTAATGAATTTTAGGATAAATTAGGCATGATGTTTACAAATAGACATTAGTAGTTCATTTATTAGTTCATATAAAAAAACACTTTTAGAAAAATTTCTTTCTCTTTGCATTTTCTCTAATGTTTTTTTCATAGGTTTTTGAAAAAAATAAGGAAATTAGAGTTGCTTTAATCAATTCATTCTTAATTTAGTTAAGAATAGATGTTTTTAGTGGTAGGGTTGAGATTTTTGAAGCTTATGCAGATTGTTGGGGTGATTTTGAAGGGTTTTTTGAATAAAACAAGCTTCAATTTAGAAAAAAAAATGAGAATTAATATGATTGTTTCTGCAATATGATAGTTGTTGTTATATGAAATGCAGTGAATTGAATAGTATATGCAATATATGAATTTTTGAATGGATATGTGGAGTAATATTGATATATTCTCCGTTGGAAGTTTTAGAACAATTTAATTTATCAATATAGGAAAGGAAAAGTCTTTGAATCAATTGAAAAGTTGAAAAAATGTTGTTTTTTTTGGTAGTTTAGGTTGCTCTCAGGTCAAGTATTACTTGTGTAATATAACGTTCCTTAAACGAAACTCAAACAATGTGCATTAGTTACAGTAACTGTCTTATGTCATGTTGGTTGCTTAAGCGATGGTTTGAAGTTCAAGTGAGAGAGATGTTAAGGTAATTGTCTCTCACCCGAAAGCATATAGTATTGAACACGACACTCAACCAATATGGTTGATGGCTCAAATATGGTTTATAAAAGTTTGAGTGAGAGGTGAGATGGTGTACACATGTCACTATGTGTGGCGATATGTGACACATGTTATAAACACTCGAGCACTTGTTAGATGTTCAAACGCCTTATGATGATTGAAGAGTTTCTAGAACTTGTTGGATTTCTTTAAATAAGTGGTTGTCGCTGAAGCGTTGGTAGTAATGCTCAAGTGATTTACATTGAAGAAACAAGGTAGTAGTTAAAGCGTGGAGTGCCTTGTAAATGTGTTGTTCTCAAGTGACAAAAACATCACTCGACTGAAATGGTTTATGCCTTGTGTATAATGATGAGGTCGCTTAAGCAAAAATAGTTAAATTAAGTGACGATATGTTAGAATGGTGTCATGTCATGTTTGATATTTATATATATGATGTATATTTTTATACATGTTTTACATATAATATGATTCATAAAATATCAGATTAATTATATATAGATTAATTATATATTATATATATATAATTGATTTTGAAATGCATGTTTTTTAGTAAGCTTCAATGGTGATGGATCTACATGATCACTTATACACATGTATATATAGAGTAATATGTGTGTACTACAAATGATTTTGTAGTATGCTACCATCAAATCTTAACTTTTGGTAAAATTTTGGTATGTATGGAGTGTTAATTTTTGGTAAAATTTATTTATCATAATTTATCAAATGATATTCCGTATGTAGTTATGGTGTGCGTGACTAAAAATATTTATATTCATGTACCATAATTTTAATATATGCATGATGAATGAAACATGATAGTAGAATTTGATGATGACAACATATCAATACTCAAATTGTAATTAAAACTGTTGAATAAAATAAAGTGCAATTGATTAGAAAAAATGATAAAATTTAAAAGATCCTAAAATATATTTAAAAAGGTAAATTTAAAAATAGAAAAAATAATATCTTTTCATAATACAAATATATTTTTGCTTAATTTGATGAAACTTTAAAAATATTAAATAAAATGCTGCAATTTATTTTATCTGGATTATATTTAAGAGAAAAATATATAATAAAATAATATCTATAATTTAAAATATTTTTTATTTACAATAAATATAATTTATTAATAAGAATAAAAAAAATTATACTATGTAACTCTCTCTCTCTCTCTTACCTTTCTGTTTTTCTCTCTCCCACAACATCAACTCTCTGCATGTATGTCAATTCTCCTCCCTGGTTCTCCTCATCTCCACCCAATTCATAAAAGCAGAAAAAAAAAAGAGAAAGCAGGGAGAGAATAAAAGATAGAGTAGCAGAGCATCAAGAGAAGCATCTTTATAAGCATTTTTTACTGCCAGTTATGTTTATTTTATTCATTATAATAGCCATATTTAAATCAATTATTCTCTTAAGCTTTTGCATGATGCTTTAAATCTTCATTAGTTATTGTACAAAATTCCTTTTACATTGATTTTATCTTCAATAGTTTACCATTTTCTTTAGGATAATGATACTTGAAACTGTACACCCAATTTTATTTTTTTTAACACCTAAAAAAATTATTTTATTATAATATAATATTTTATTCAAAAAATAGTTATAGAATAGTTGTTTTTTTACCATGTGTTAAATAAATTTTGTTTTTGTTTATCATGCATGGATTGCATTAAATAGGATGGCAAGTCTAGTTCCTTCCCTATTTTGTTTCGTGTTTAAGTTTTATTGTTATTTTGATTGTGTTTATTAATTAAAAATGTAAATACATGTATATTCAAATAGTATGTAGTTTCCTTTAATATTTTACACTGCCTATCAATACTTAAATAATTGTTACGACATCCCTTGTCACTATGCAAAAAAATTGAATTAGCTGAAGAAAAAAAAGCGAGAGTGATATGTCAACTCTAAATTTAGTGAACTAATTCTTCAATATTTAAAAAAAATGGGAAAGCGTGTGTTATATTCTCTTAAACTTTAAAAAATGAGGAAACGATTACTACTAAAAATATAAATAAAAATAAAAATTTAATAATTTGAAGACTAAATTTACGTTATCTATTTTAAAATTAAATTTAAATAAATAAGAAATTTGTGAAGGTTAAGTCTACGCAAACAATTAATTTTTATTTATTTAAAAACTGTTAGAAGAAAAGAGTAAATTTTTTGAAGCTTTTAACATAGTCGTTGAGACGTTCGTACATGAAAACTTATTTTGAGTGCGAGCTGTGAGAAAAGTGTGTGAGAATGCCAGAATGCGTGCGACAGTGAGAACGCCAGAACGCGACTGGAACCATGAAAAATAACCCTAAGTTTTGTCTTGATTTCTTTCTTTTTATTTTATTTTTGAAGGTGTAGCCCTAATGATTTCAGAATAATTTTCTAATATTGTGTTTGGTTGAGGAAGCTTGAGAAGTTCTATTGTGAAAACTGAGGTTAAGACAATTTCGTGGAGTTCCACTTGAGATAAATATTTTTTAGCTTTTACCATGTTAGAAACAACTTAATCCTTGGTAGAAGAAAGTGCTTTTGGCGATAAGAAAATCTCTTGAGATATTTTTTAGCTTTCACTATGCTTCAGTTTTTCTCACTTTGAGCTACTCTGGAGTAATGTGAACATTAAATATCAATGTAAAATTTGTAAAATATAAAGTCATAGTTTAAGTGTGAAAAACGAAGTAGCACGAGAACCTCGATTTTGAAAAATTGATTTGGATGGAGTTGTACTTTGAAAGAAAGCTTTCAAATTTCAAATTTGAGTTGAGAATTGAGATTCTTACTGTAAATAGGCATAGAATTGGTACTAATGACGAATTTGCCGGATGTGGGAAGGATCCGCAGTGAGATTGCTAAAGGATTGGGATTGAAGTTTGATGAGCTTTGATAAGCAACCTACAATGTCCAAATCTTTTTGGAGACATAATATAGAACACTAATTTTACTTGTGAACTTTATTGGTTATAATATTTATGCCATGATTTATATACTAATATTTCTAAATCTTTTATTTTATGTAATTTTTTATTTTATGTAATGACAATAATCAACTATATACATAAGAAAGAAGCACACATTTCATAAAAGAACGAATCACATTAAAAGAATGAATCACATTAAAATAACGAATCACATTAAAATTGATTGTAATTTCATTCCAACTAAACTTCAAATCTCATTCATTTAATTTAATTTCCATATAACTGATTAACAATTGTTTTCTTTTTTCTTTTTTCTATTCCTTTCTCTAAGATATATAAAACTAACATACTTTGTGGCTATGTTTTTCAGTTGACAATTGTTTTTAATGGCCCCTAAATTATACAACTTTCGTTTTCATTCTTTTTAATTCAAAAGCTAGTTTAAACTTTTATCCAATCCCTCTTCAACTTTTATGCATTCATTCTTTCAGGTGTAATTTTCTTGTAATGCACTTGAATATAGACTATTCAAACCACCTTAATTTCATATATATACACACACACACCTCCGTTAGTCATTTACTAATTATTATCTTACGACAAATGTTTTTCAATCATTATTTCAAATAATCCAATTTAAACATAATTTCTTGAATATAATGTCCCAAATGATATCAATGATCCAAATATTTCATCCATTATTTTTTCTCGTACTTAATTCTTAATTCATCTATGATTTATTTGAATTATTCCTAACACTAGACGCATTTTTTAAAACAACTAAATGATCTTTCCAATGTCAGTAAGAAATGTGCACATTTTAATTTTCTTCTCCACATTGTCATTTGATTTTGGGGAATAAATGGAGACAGATAAAAAGTTATATTTTCAAGCAGAAACTTTGAGGCCCAGTTCAACAACAGAAGCAAAGAGAAGCAGTAGTAACTTTAAATACATGGCAAAAGCAGTAGCAAAGGTCTGAATGCTAATGCAGAGTGTTCCAGAAGCACATGAAACTCGGAAAGTAAAGTAAATAAGCCAAGGATGATTTGCCAGACCAGTGAACTTCATTTTTTTTATTAGTTCCATCTCTCACCGGCCAACAGAAGCACATTGCCGAGTTCCACCACCAAAACTGAGTCCCCCACTGCACTGTGATGATCCACCCTTGTTGGAGGAGTTCCCCAAGAAGTTGTGTTCGGGCTGCCTGAAATTGAGGCTGTTACTGGACATGCTTGTCAAGCCAGAGATGGCTGTAAATGTGATACATGCATTTTCTACTGTCCTTGAGGGATGACTTTCCACCTCTGATGCATCTTTCTTTTGATAAACCTTGACAGGGCCCGGGCCTGAATGGGTATTATCAACATGTTCAGAGTTAGATTCTTGCAACTGTTTGGCACTGAGAAAGCGTCCACCAGAGCCCCTAACCCTCTTCAATGCGTGACGGTGCCTAGACTCGTGAAGATATGGCTGCAATCCATTGGCAAAGGAGGGAAATCAGTGGAGTAACTCCATTTCTTTTAGTCCAAAAGAGATTCAAGAAAGTTTTACAGCTTTGCCATATGACTTGACTTTCTCCATAAAGGAATAATAACACTTTACAGAATAACGCAACATGCAATTGCAATTTTAATGATTCACGGTTCATTCTATGTTCCATATTCAGATTGATTATGCAATTCTCATCTTTATAGGTTATTCTAATTTCGTATCCAAACGAACACTCCATAATGCCTCCACAGCCTACATCTATATACAGAATGAAAACCTTTCTTATTATTTCTACAACCAAAACATATGCAAGCTATGATGTACTAACGTGTATCATGATGCATTAGAGTATGCAAGTAAACAGGTAAAAAATCCAATGTTCAATTAAAAACTCTTCCTCCATAGCCACATTCTTTTCAAAGGAAACTCCAAAAACCACAAAAAGATATGGCAATATACACAAAGAGGTGGAACTACTTATGCAGCATACCTTACGACTTTTGATGAGTTTGTTTTGAGCCTCAAGCTTTGCTCGAGACTGTCGCCTTCTCAGTATACCATGGTATTGTTTAGCATTGACATAAATGGGGCCATCTTCTGCAAGCTCAACTGGTAATGCAATTCTGGTGGATGCTAATCCCAGCATCTGGGGTATCATTTGGGGTTGATTCTAATGAATACAAAAGACAGTTACATCATATCAAATTATTATGCTATGAAACAAAAGTTCACTAAAATCTAATCTAAATGACGATCATTAATTATAAAATGCACTTGAGAAAACTTACAATAGCCTGTGGTGCATAAGCAACTAATGAACTGGCAAAATAAGGATCAGCACAAGGATAAGGAGTATGGGCCTAAAAATTGGAGAGCGATAGCTTGTTAGTAACTGAAACTTCAAGCAGCAAATCTTAAACAGTAGTTTCACATACCATTGAATGACTGAAATCAACTTGTGAACAATTGTACATGGTATCAGGACGATTCGACAAGAGGAATGGTTTCATTTAACCTTCTACGTTCCCATATCTTGACCTGACAGAGGAATGGTTTCAAGTTAGGGTGGTTTACAGGTAAGGCAAGGAATATCAAATTCTATAAAAGAATGTGCAAGTATAATGCATGATGCACATTAGAGGAACAAAAGCATGGGAAACAACATATTTACACTTCTAAAGCAAGATATCAACACAGCACTTGGTCGCAAATTAAAAAAGAATATATTTTAATCTCAAATCAGCCAGTTTCCCCAAAAAAAGAACAGAAAAAGAGTAACTTGCCATATGTTTATGATTTATAAATCCCAGTTATCAGAGTACAAATGAAATGAACCTTATATTACATGCCATAGAACTTGATGTTTCCATATTCAATTATCAGGTAGAACTTCTACTCATTTGAATGGAAAACTCACCACTTCAACAAAAGTAAGACAAACTATAATAAAATTTTAGGAGATCTTTTATTTGCCAAAGTATTTTCTAGAACTTATTATGTTAATAAATCTAAGGTACCCATTTTGTCTATTTGAAAAACAATTTCCAGAAGGATTGATTGATTCCCAAGACAAATGCGAGTTGGGACTCCCATCTCTACCATGGATTATTCACATTTCAAGGTAATTTTTACAAATCCCTAAGTCTCTAACAAAATATCAATTGCACCCATACTTTCTTACCATCACTGCACTACAGACACCTCTAAGCACAGTGGCCGACTCCCTAATAAATTATCACATTATACCATTACCATAACTACATTATTCATACATTTACATAAATAAAATTTATTAATAATACTGTAACGGTTATGGTAGGTGATTTACAATGTATATCAGACAATTTAAAAATGGATAATTCTAATCAAAAAGTAGTCTAGTATGAAATATAGCTTACCATTTCTTGAGTAAAATGTATACAGTATTGCAGCCTTAGTTCTCAAAACCTTCAATCATATCCTACAAAATGAGTATATATCTTATTAAGCAAAGAATTAGAAGTCTCAAAGAACATTCTTATTTACAGAGGCATATAGAATATAATGACTCGGATATATAAGTATTAAGTAGTATAGCATAAGCAATTTCAAAAACTTTCAATCTCCACATCCTAGTCTTGATATTGTACAAAGAGGAAACGAAATACAACAATTAGAGGTTTACTCCCACACAATGTACATTATACGAAATATACCCTTCTGAAACTTAAAAAGTATGAGTGCTCAAGGTAATCTCTGTACACCCAAACCGACCGGGTCCAAACAAAATGGTTTGGGTGTGAGAGTTGTGAAGGGTCAAATCCAACCCGATCCATTAAAACTCAATGCCTTTCTTGTTCGGGTAACAGGTTTTATTTTTAACCCGTCAACCCAATGACCATCATTGACCAAACTAGTTGATCTAATTTTCATTATTATATATACTGGCCTTTATTTATTATTTTTAATCCAAAACAATATTTAAGTTTGGGTATATACACACACATATATAATAGACCGATTCAACACAACCCAACATCCACATAGTTGAGTCCATTGGGGTTTGACAGAAAAGAAATGAACAATCCCAACCCACCCAAACCAGGTATTTTGATCAGTTCGGGTAATGAAATTAGCCAAACTGGACCCAACCTGACCCGTTTAGGACCCTACCCTACAGAAAAGAGAGGCAAATGATATATATGGACTCTGGGCAAGGGGCATTTTTGCTATGTACGGAATACCACATCAGAACCTAAATCATGCAAATGCATTAATAAAAAAACAGACTATTTTTCTATCACAGTAGCACACAGACAGTCCAAAATCGCTGGATCACAGTATAATCCAGACAACAGAGAGACCAATACTAAAACAAAAAAACAAAAACCACATCACAGCTCATCTCTTTTGAGTCAGTTGACTCTTTCAGTAAACACAACGCTAAAAAAGAAGTAAAAACAGCATAAACTGTGGCCAAGATCAAGTTCACAAAAACTAGTGACCACTGAGCAGTGACCTTAACAACAAACTCCACATGCAAAAGTAAAACAGCAAATTTGAAACACCCCACAGAAAAAAAAAGTAAATTCCATAACAGGAATGTTAGGAGGAAACAAGCAATGAAAAAGGTGGCTGGTGGAGACAGGACAAGGCAGAATAAATAAGAGAAAGAAACAGTTGCAGAGAGAGAGAGAGAACCTTTGGGATCTGGTAAGGTGAAGCAAAGAGAAATAGAACTGTCGGTTGAAATCGGGCATGTCTCCTCTCTGGAAACCCTTCCACAGTTGAGGCCTTCTTCCTCTCTCTCTCTCTCTCTCTCTTACTCCTCCAATTCTCTCTTCTTTCTTGGTTTTGTTGTTTGTTGAAGAAGAATAGAGAACACAGACTCCATAAATACACACTCTCATGTTTCCTTCCTCAGTGGGCCCACCCACACTCTTCCTCAACCCTTGGGCCTTGGGCCTTCTTCTTCGGCACTCACCTCTCAGCCGCCCTTCACTGTTCCTCACACCTTCCCTCACGCGCTCCTGTTCCACCTCCTCCCTCACGCGCTCCACGTGTCCTACTCCAACGAACAACTAAGTCCACGCTCTACTCTGCGCGTTCTTCCAGGACAAACCTCCAAAAAGTATATCCCAAGTTTCTTACTAATCTTTGACACTAATTTAACTACACTACTTAACAATCATTCATTGCACCAAATAATATCCAACATTCAATTTTATTTATTTATCACATTTATTGAATTTAATGTTATACTTTTCTATTATATTTCCTTTTTTCAATATTTATCTTCTACTCTTCACCCAAAATACACTGTAGGTTGATTAATAAAATGTATAATTAAGCTATATTTTAAAATATGTAATATTTTCTCATTATTCACTTAATAAATGAATTCGATCGTTTATACATGAAATTTTCATTAAATTATTTTTTAAAAATTAAAATGTATTAAACAAATATTTAAGTCTACCTGTGCATTTTGGAACCATATGTAAATAGACTATCATGAAAAATAAATATTCATTCACATAAGGAGTTCACTCTTTTATGAAAGGGACTACACATGTAAATATAATAATTACATTTATTATAGAATTTAGTTAACATAATACATTATAAGTATATATAAGGTATAACTTCAGCTATAAATTTGCTTTTACTTTTGTATATCTATATTAATATTATTGCAGTATAGATAGATATAGTTATTGATTTTAGTTTGAAAATGTTCAGAACAGAAATTTTGGAGTTTTTTAATTTTGTTATTCTTGGTTAATGATGAAAGGGATAATTATTTGATGCCACATGGTAATTTATTATTAACTTTTGTTGAAACTTGAAAGACATGGTATAATTTATTAATATATGGCTATGGTGGATTAAGCTTATCTTAAAAAGGACAGAGAAATGTTATATTAAGAAGATGAAGTCTATCCTCATAGGATTATATCGATATTTATTATTTTAATAATGAAAGATTAATGTTTGGTAAGGCCACCTTTTCCACGCTCTCACTTCTCATTGAGTTATCTTGTAAAAACATAAATTGAATTGGTTGTGGATAAGGTTTCACAATCTAAAAGAGAATCTATACTAAAGTTTCTCTATTCTTTGGAAACAAAGATAGACTAAGTGCTGAAATGTCGGCAGAAGGGAATTAGATAATTTACACCAACACAACAACAACCTACGACCAAAATATCATACAATGTACCCAATCATTACGTTGTGGTCTTGTTTCTTATATGAGAAAAAAAAAATCTTAATGCAAAAGTAAAGTTAACTTTGTTTGTTCAAAACAAAGGATAAATACGAGAGAATCCAAAGATATAAAGAAAGAGTGATGTAATAAGAAAGTAAAACATTGAGGATAAGTGATTCATACTTTTACTTGATCTGGCAGGGGAAGATGATTCTTGGTTAGCCATAATTAGACAGAGATTAGCATTGCTGTGATGGGAAAAGGAGAAAGAGATTTCAGAAAATTTGTGATTATTTTTTGTGGAGTATGATATGATATATTTTCTGAATTTATGAGTTGTGAAGTTTATAAATTAATTGTGTCATTACACTAATTTATCTTCGAAAAAAAAAGGACATTTGTTTACCCTTATGAAGAAGAGGTTTTGATAGCTAAGAATTATTTATCTAACATTAAGCTAAAATAAAATAATTAGGGTAAGAAAAAATTGTTTATTTATTTTGGTAAGAAAAAAAAAGGATATTGTGATTACAGAGTTTTGTTATAAATTGGTGTTTATGAAGTATTGAATTAAATATGCAGATAAGGAATGTATTTAATGATGGTTGAGATGACCTCGTGAATGAAAATTGGTAAAAACGTGTAGTTGTGGTTGATAAGATCAAAAGGGTGTAGTTTATCCTTGTGTTGATATTTGATTTTAAGTTATCTATAACAATTATCAACTAATGATAAAACTGTAAAAGATTAGTTCCGGAAATACACGTGTCACATGCTCCATTTATGTACAGTGTGAATTGGTATGACATCTATATATATATATATATATATATATTACAGTGCTTTAAATTTAAAATATATAATTAAGATATTAACATGTTAAGTGTTTTTTTATTTAATATCTAACTCAAAATCATATTTGAGAGTATTTTTTTTATATATTTTTCTTCTTATCAACTTTTACTAAGACTTTAATTCATATATATATATATATATATATATAAAGATAAATATATTACTCCTTTATTTGCTAAAAAATATTCTCATCACTTGCTTGTAACAATTATATACATAAACATATTCAACGTTCTTATTAATATAAGAACAATCATTTTTCAATTAAATAATTTGAGATTAATTTTCCACTAAAATTCAATTTTATATGTATATTTTATACCTTTTTAGTAAGCAAACAACAAATATTTCTGTTAAAGTTTTGCATCCTACATAATTTATAACGTACGTTAAAGTTTTAGAATTCAGAAAAAAATGGACTACAATAGTTATTTTGGCATTCTCAACCATTTTCGGGTTGTTTTTTTCTACAAATTAACGTTATTATCAGATTATCGATAGTTTTAAGTTCGGAAAGATCAATTATTTTTTGACTGTTTTGTAAATCTCCATTACTTTTTAGGGAGTTTGTATAAACCCCGTTATTTCTAGGAATTTTCTATACTTGTAGGATTTTCCAAACCCTATTACTTCCAAAAAATTTCTAAATTTTGTTATTTTCATTTTTGTATTTTTTTAAATGGACTATATTTTTTTAATAAATTGTATTTTTTAATGTACATAAATCCTAAAACAACTAAAAATGATAAAAGATAAATATTTTAAAATTTTAAAAATTCAATTAGCTTCAATTTTTTGAATTTTTTATTTTTAGAAAAATAATCTAAATAAATTCCCTAATGCCAGATATATGTGTAGGAAATCGTCATTTTAATTAAAATAAATTCCTGAAAACAAGGCATTCTATTAAACATACTAAATAAGAAATATAAAATTGAAAAATAAACACAAATAAAAGAAAGTAATTAAATTATAAAATATCCTCCTAAAATGATTTTGTTTTCTATTTAACCTGTTTATAGTAAAAATTAAATTATTCTTTTACGAAACTTTGTCCCCAGTTAATAATGTTAATATTTATGCCATTTAAATATTAAATGTATACAAACATTTATTTCGTTTCCATTTCATTCATTTTACGTACTTACATACTACATATTCATTATAGTATTTATTTATAAGTTTTCACTTGTACCAATGCTATAGTGAGGCAAGTTAATTGAATAACTTTGTAACTAAGCGTGCTAATAATTTAGGGTTTAGATGCAGTTTAGAAGAATAATATAAATTTAATAAAGTTGTGAGTTCCAGTTTAGGATATTAAGCATACTCTGAAAAGTTAATTCTTCCCCAATTATGAATCCACCATGGAAAAGAAAGAAATTATTTCATTGTTTTGAAGAAAAGGAACATATAATATTACCAGTTCACAGTTGAGAAAAAGACAATAATGCATTTAGTAATTTACAAATTACCAGTTCACAGCTGATAATTGCCATCCTCTCAATAACTTTGGGAGGAAAGGGGAAGTGTCAATTCTTTTACAAAATAAGTTAAAATGGAAACACATAAAGGTTAAAAGTTGAAAACCAGTGACCAAATTTGGCTTATCATAAGACTCTCCCTTTGCCTTGCTCCAACAACATTCTCATTTTTTCCAAGTTCAGCATGGAACAAACGTGTTATCATGTTCACACACCGATTCTGTTTTCAACACCGGAGAAAGACAAAATTTAGGGAGGGGTTTAAAACCAAAAAATATCTTCCATACTCTATTGATTTTTGTATAGCAGTAAAAGATGAGAAAGTACATGAAGGTCAGTGGTTGCAGGATACTCATCCATGTCTACATAGTTCTTGTTGATAGATTCCATGATGAGCTTGTTGCACTCTTTCTCCATGGAAGTGGTGACAAAGGTGTGGGGTATGAAGTCAGTACCAATTGGGTTGAGCTGACTAGACACTAGGTTTAGTGAGTGAGCTTAATCATTGTGTCCATTTTATAATTTCTATTTAAAGAGATCATTGTACTTGTAATTGGCGTGCAACAGAACAAAATGAAAATCTAATAGTTGGTTGCCCGTGTGGATTGCAATTGGCGATCGAACCACATTAAATCCTGTGTTGTTTATTTTCTGCAGTTGATTCGTGATCATGTGTGTTGCTTCCGCGTGCATTTTTTCCATCAAGTGACATTAGAGCTTGGTTCGTTTACACACTAGAGATCCGATCAACAAAAATTAATCGACGAGACGTGAAAATTGCGGTTGCAGCGGTGTCCCAAAGTTAGGGTTTCGCAGGGGCGGAAGTGGCATCCCAAAGCTAGGGTTTTGTGGAGGCGGCAACAACGTCCCAAAGCTAGGGTTGTGTGTGCATTCTGCAAGTGTGCTAGTCTGAGACGACACGAAGTGCAGTGCGACAGCGGTGACCAGCGACGGTGGTGGTGCGGAGCGCGCCAGTGCGGTGCGAACAGTGACGGTGCACGTCCTGGCAGCTGCAGTCCAGTGCGACGGAGCGCCAGTGCAGTGGGGACTGCGACCAAGTCTGTTGGTGAGTGAGTTTGGGTGGTTCAATTTTTTTGTGTTCTTGATTTAAAAAAAAAAAAAGATTGCCAAGATCTGAAATTAATTGTACCGAGTATATCGACTAGTCGTTTGAGATGGCAGAAGACTAGAAGTTCTGAATTGAAAAATTCGATGGTACAGATTTCAGTTGGTGGAAAATGCAAATTGAGGATTTGATAGTTCAGTTACTGAGCACATCAATAAAATGAATTTGATCTTAGTCAGACTTACGTTAGTGGGCATTAAGTTCGATGATGAAGTTCAAGCTTTACTACTGATATCGTCATTACCTGACAGTAGTTACCTGTTCAGCGGGACCCGATGAATTCACTTTTGAGAAGATTCGTGATCTCATTCTTGGCAAGGACGTCCGAAGAAGGAGTTTTGGGAAATCATCTAGTGAATCGCTATATGTCATCAGAGGTAAGAAAAATATCAGAGATAGTGGGAGCAAGAACAAAGGAAGGAGTCAGTCAAAGACTTGGGATTGCTCAAGTGTAACATGTTGGAACCGCAAGGAAGTGGGGCATTTCAGGAATCAATGCCCAAATGATAAACAAGTCAACGTCGCAGAAGACTCCGCGGACAAGGACCTCTCAGTCTGTTGCGCGGATAGTAGTGTGGATTCTTGGGTCATGGATTTCGGTGCTTCATTTCATGCTACCCATAGAAGTGAACCATTGCAGAATCTAGTTATTGGGGACTTTGAAAAGGTAAGACTAGCGGACAACAAAATTCTTGATGTTACGGGCATGGGTGACATAGTGTTGAAGACGCCAGTCGGTTTCTGGACTTTGAAGGGTGTTAGGGTTGTTCCAAGCTTAACAAAAAGTTTGATTTCTATTAGGCAGTTGGACGAACAAGAACATGAAGTGAAGTTCGAAAATCAGCAATGGAAGGTCGTCAAGGGAAATCTTGTCATGACCCATGGAAGAAAGAGAGGTTCGCATTATATGATCGAATTACCGTCTGAGGGAGTGACCATCCCAATTCAGAAGATAAACAAAGTTCGGTTCACAAAATCTTGTGGGCAGAAGAGGGTTGTCTTTACAAGAGAGAAACCCAAAGCCACAAGTCAGATTCATGATGAAAGAGCATGGAAAGGTTCAGGTAGACCAGTCATAGGTACTTATGACAGTGGGAGCACGGGTCGTGCTTCAGCTGAGGTTTCTAGACGACAGTGGGTTATGAGAACTAGTATTCCAGCTATTGAAACATCTCTAGAAAATTTATTGTTGAGTATGGAGTATGTTTGTTCTCGAACCATTCCAGGATCCGGCAGTTCGTGTAAGTGGAGCCGGTAGGAACAAAGGACGGATCAGTGGCAATTTCAGTCATGACGAACGTGTTGAAACTCAAAGGAGTTTCAACGAAGTCTTTAAGATGATTAAGAAGGTTGGTGGCAACTAGAGGTGAAACAGTGAGTTTCGTCGACAGATTACAGAAATACATGTATACAGTTGAAGCGCATGTGAACATTGTTTCGTGGCTTCAAGTGGGAGATTGTTGGGTATGAAGCCAGGAACAATTGGGTTGGGCTGACTAGACACCATGTTTAGTAAGTGGACTTAATCATTGTGTCCCCTTTATAATTTCTATTTAAAGATATCACTGTACTTGTAATTGGCGTATAACAGGACAGAATGAAAACCTAATAGTTGCCCGTGTGGATGCAGGTTGTAGTTGGCGACCGAACCACGTTAAATCCTGTGTTGTTTATTTTCTGCAGTTGATTCGTGATTATGTGTGTTGCTTCCGCGTGCGTTTTTCCCATCAAAAGGAAGCCAAGTTAAGCTTTGGAATAGCATCAAGCTGCAACTCATCGTGTATGTTTAGGTAAGTTGCATCTTTAGGCATCGAGTTCTCGGGCATGTTGAACCTCATCAAAATTGTGATATTAAATGCACATAATAGATGGAAAAGAGCATGCTAAGAAGGATAAAAGTGAGAAGGAAAATGTGTATACCTGGGAAAAGAGTCTCCGACATAACAAGATGTGAAGTTGGAATGAAGAAAGAGGTCAGACTTAGAAGAAGGTTTTGGAAAAACCAATGGGAAGATGTAGGTGGTGTGAGAGACATCAAAGAGAGAATATTTGGATGTTGGATGAGGAGGGTTGAAGAGGCAAGTAGTGGTATTTATACTTACGAAATTAATGTTAGATAGGTGAGAACTTAGAAGGGTAGAATCCTTCTTTGGCTTTAGAATTTTCTTTGTCGACTTTCAAATTGCATTCATAACTTTCATTTTTTTTCTTAATATTTTAATTTTCTAGAAAAGTTGACTCTCCATTTTAGTTATTTCTCCAATAGATATTCCCCTGCAACAATCATAATCTCATTTGAGTTGTTTAAACTTGTACCAATATATGTACCTTCTCATGTTTCTCAATCCCAAGGTGATTCCCATGTTGCAACACCTATTCTTGGGAGTTACTGACAAGATTGTTTACATTCTACAATTCTTCTTTTCTCCTGCAGGACCTTTGACATGATCAACTCTCACTGCTATTGATGCAATCCTAGCTTAAATTGCTATGAGTCTTTTGTTTTGTATTTTGGGGTGCGAAATTTGATGGGATTGGGTGGCTAAAATGGGTGAAAGAAACTGTGAAGTATTGGTGTATGGAGAATGATAATGAAGATTAAGCGATGTTAGACCAACTTCTAAGAAGATTCAAGCAAAACACTAATAGAAGTGCAAACTTGAGAGTGAGAATTTGAAGACGAAGGAGCTAGCAACTTGGGCAACATTTCTTTATCAATTCAAATCTCATTTACAAGGGGGCTAGCACTTGTATTTATAGTGCTATGGGCAGCCAAGGTGCAAGCTTTAACCCTAAAACTCTCCACTCATAGAAAACACTACATGTTTTCTATTTGCACTCTAGTAATTTATTTGTGCACCTTAGATGGTCTAGAGTTGCATTGGTTCCAAAGAAGTCCAATTGTAACTCTAACTAGACTATTTCTTTTTCTATCCACACCCTACTCTAATTGGCCCAATACATGACTCATGAAAATTGGCCCAAGATAATGGCTAGAATACAAGTCCAAAATGAAGCTTATACTACTTTGTACAAATTTATAAGACTAGGAAATTTGGAAGAAAAGTTAAAAATTAATTTTGCATAAACATAAAGTTTTAATCTTCTCGTGTCTATAGGTACTTTATCTGTGGACAAGGCCTTACTGGATTTAGGGGTAAGCATCAATTTAATGCCTTTGGCACTGTTAAGGAAAATAGGCAATTTGGAGGTTCAACCCACCCAGATTCAATTACTGTTGGTAGACATATTCATCAAATATCCTTATAGTGTGGTTGAAGATATTCTCGTCAAGGTGGATAAATTCACATTTCCTGTGGATTTTGTTGTGATGGACATAGAAGAAGATGATGAGTTTCCTTTGATTCTTGGCAGGCCATTCATGAAAACTGCTAGAATTATAATTGATGTTGATAAGGGAAAGATTAAAGTAAGAACTCAAGATGATGAGGTAACTTTTAATCTGTTTTATTATTTAAAAAATTTTAATGCAGGGAAGGAATGTTTACAAAAAGATACACCAAAGAAAGCCTTTTATGAAAATAAAGAGCAATTGGACCTTTCAAATTTAATCGAGGAAGTTCTACACCAACATGTTCCAAAGACAGTGGTCCACCTTGAGATAAACATGCGTCAAGCTAGATGACGTTAAATGAACGCTTATTAGGAGGTACCCCAATCCACATTTTAGTTTTATGTTGTTTTGTTATCTCTGTTTTGATTTTACCTTTCAAAAACCATTTTTTTTTGTAGGGATTCTCGCCCTGGCGAGTCCAATCTCGCCTCGGCGAGTTGGAAGACGAAAAAAGGGGTGCTCTCTAGAGTCATCTTGCTTAAGCGAGGTAAATGTCGCTTAAGCGAGTTTGACGATGCAAAATTTGAGTTTCCTGCAGGGAATCTCGCTCAAGTGAATTCTACGACGAAAAAATTGAGTTTCCTACAGGGATTCTTGTACAAGCGAACAATTTTTGCAAAAAAAAAAAAAAAAAAAAAAAAATTTTAAGTGAAGTGAAGCTTTTTTTGGCTGTGAGGGGGGTGGGAGAGGGAGATTTGGGACAGGGGAGAGAACTAAATGTGGGGTGGAAA
>Ga0123342_1000103_pt1 | contig 98831 bp, 43 predicted proteins | sample Turbeawhitnodule_FD_89960 | JGI IMG/M metagenome (GOLD analysis project Ga0123342, IMG submission 89960) | Root nodule microbial communities of legume samples collected from Mexico - Turtle bean Mexico white nodule | ecosystem: Host-associated > Plants > Roots > Nodule | place: Mexico: Nepantla...
GTGAGGGTCGGCCATCGGCCAAATACCTGTGGTCTTCGGCCGTCTAAGTTAAGTCTTCTAAGGTCTCGGCCTCTTGGCCAAGTCTCCAAAGGTCTCGACCTCTCGGTCTCTCGGCCAAGCCTCCAAAGGTCTTAAGCTCTCGGTCGCTCGGCCAAGCCTCCAAAGGTCTCGACCTCTCGGTCATTCGGTCAAGTCTCCAAAGGTCTTGACCTCTTGGTCTCTCGGTCAGGTTGACTAGGCATCGGGCAGACAGGTGGGTTCCAACCTCGCCCAGTGCCGGTACAGAATAGATACACAATGTATAACACCATTAATAAGTATAGAGGTTTTGAATACTGACATATTCATCTTCTCCATTACGAACTTTCTGATCTCACATTGATAAAACTCTTTATATATTTTTTAGAGTTTTCTGTATATTTATCATGGAACTATATATTTTGTGAAAGTTGGAATGCGTAGTGTTATTTAATGGGATAACAAAATTTATAGTTCCCTAACGATATGTAGAGACATTTCAATGAGTTATTTACTTATAACTTGCCCAGTTCAAGTTCTGGTTTTATATTCCAAGAATGTAATCCACGGGAATATTACGATTCAAAAGTTATTCGTAAGCATATTTTAAATATATGTTTGGTTAACTTTTCATATTCATGGGAATATTTTTTTAAATTATAAATTAATTAAAATAATGGATATTATAATACAACTTATAAAAAACAAACTATCCTTTTCCCCATAGGAATCTAACTAATCTATCCCTTAGCGTGAGAAGAAATTTTGCATAATTCAGTAGCTTTCCTGAAAATAAAACATACTCTTGAATATTTTTTTATTGCCTTCTAATACACACATGAAAAAACATTCTTATTTTCATATTCCTAAAAAATTATGTAAACAAATGCTTCTAAAACCAAAATTGAGCATTTAATCTACAATGATAATGGAGAGATCTTTATAATGTGAGTTAAATAAAAATTATTATTAATATAAGATTTAAAATAATTATTTAAAATTAATAAATTTAAGTAAATGATAGTATAACTAAAATAGTCACGTTTTTTTTTACCAATAACTCATTAACAAACAATAATATTTTTGGTTGGCTGCATTATTGTTATTGTTTTGAGTAAGTTTGGCATAAAATGGAAGAGTCAATTTCTGAAGATTAGTAGTGACAGATGAGAAACAAGAAGATCTTTTATCATTAAAGAGAAATTATAAAATGGAAATCGTGAGGACCCCGCTGGGCATTGATAAAAAGTTTTGATGGCATAGAGTAAACCAAGTTAAAGATAATGCCACGCAGAGGCTGGACCTATATAGGGTCAACTAAGTTCATACATTATTGATCTTCACATAAAGTGACTTCAAATTCAAATTCAATGATTTGAAAAGAAGTTTGAATCTCCAAGTATGGCAAAAAAATATGTATGAAATTGAACATAGATCTTTCTTCTTTTATTTTGTTGGTATGATTTATTTGAGATTTTTTTTAAGAAAGTAGTGTAATTTTGTAAATTAATTATTGAAATTGTTAAAATTTAAAAAAATTATTGAAATAAGTAAGTGATTTGATATGATTTTGTTATGAAAAAGTTCACACGACTTTAATATCTTTAAATTCAAATTATATTAAAGTGACACGACTTTATATATGGATATGAGTTTAATATTATTTGAAATTTGATTTTTAATATAATTTATTTTTATAAAAAAAAATTATGTTAAACATCACTATGCAACTTGACATGTCAGCAAGGTTGACACCTCAAGTAACAACAATCATCTGTCATCACATGAAAAAAATATTTTACATATTTTAATATTTTTTTAATAATTAACTTACAAAATTATCCTATTTTCGTAAAAAAAAATATTTGTTTGATGTACATCTATATAAGCTAGTCCTCAATTATTATAGACGATAAAATATTGTTTTGATACTACTAATATAGTCACACATCGTTTAAGAGTCGATATCAATGATAATTTATATATTATTTTGTCCTTCAATCCATTAAAATATTTTTTAAAATAAAACCATGATGGAACACGAGTACCAAAAACAACAATACCTTAAATACCTAATGATGCTATATCTTGGAATGAAAGAAATACAAGAAAAAGAGTGTGAACCTATAAGGACTAAATTATGTAGGCACATTTTATAATGATACTAAAAACCCTTTTGAATGGTTTATACAAAACCTAACAAGGATTGAGATACGTAATGGCAAAGATTGGGAGTACGTGTGATTAGCTTAAGAAAGCAAAAGATGACCTACCTTCCTTCTTCATTTAAATATTGGAAAACTATTTGAAATGGCAACTTTACCCATCTCTTTTTCTGTCAACTCACTCATCACAACACAAACTAAACTGAGGTTGTTTCCTTATTTGAATCCAACATCTCGTACACACAAAAAGCCACAAACTTAAGTACGCTAACAAAAACGCTGATTTAGGCTATTATGTTATAAACGAACTAAAACAACCTGTAACACTTGTTTTTATTTATTAATTATTTTAAAAATTTTCTTTGGATAAAATTGGTTTTAATAAAGCACTCAATCTTATATGTTGAAGGTGCAAGTCATACAAAAATAAATTGTAAGAAAAAAAAATGAGTGGTCAACATTTAACGATACAATGATAAATTTGGGTAGGTAAGTATTGCGACTGACACATGCGCTGCACCCAAACGATAATTGCAAGTTTTTTTTTTCTACTCCATATAATTAAACATTTGAGTAATAATGGTTAACTAATGAATATAGTAGTATAATATATAAATAAAATAAGTAGATTTTAACACCATATTAAAACAGTAGTTTAGTTAGAAGGCCATCACAAACATTTTTTATACCGTAATTCAATTACAAATTATTATATATAATGCTTGTTATTAAGATTCTTATTTTCTTAAATTTTAATTTCAATTATTTTTATTTTCCTACTGTATATTTATTTTTTGTTAGAAATTTCAGTTAGCCGTATAGTTAAATAAGTTATTATTTTTTACTAAAGTTAAGTTTTATATTTGTAATGAATTTAAATTAATAATTATTTTTATCCGATAATGTTAAATATATTTTATTTCAATACTCTTGACCTCTACTCAAACATAGTCATGTGATGTGTAGGATACTTATTAGTGTATTAAAATTAGTTTTTTTTAGCAACCTCCTAATTTATGATTCAAACTCATTTTTCAAAATCATAATAATTTTTTTAATACAATGTTGGTTTATTAATTTAGCCATATCTGTATAGGTAAAAAAAACTTATGCGTTGCTTGCTATTATTATCATTTATTATTGTGGTTGTTGTAAATATTTTTATTAGTAAACACTTGCTTATAATTATGGTACAACTTTTTCATATATAGTGATATTCATGTTTTCATTTAATTTTGATATATTATTAGTATACAGAATTATCTCATATGCTCAGAGCATTTATCACCAAAAATAATAAGTATTAATCATAAAATAATCCATGGTTTTTTGGAAGCATATAAATATTATGTTATCGGTCTGTTTCAATTAAAATATATATGTTTTTGACGTAGAAAAGTATGTGGTATCTTTCTTCATGACATGTGCTACATTTAATTAAATGTAATAATAACATATATTAATGCATGAGGACCAAAAAAAACATACATTAATGCATTAAAATGTTTTAACTTGTTAGCTAACCTAATACATTAATTGGAATTGGAGTCAAAACCATATATGTGTCTATCATGAATAAAAGCAAATGCTTAATTCATGATTCAACCCTAATCTTTTATTTTAATTAAATTGGGAACCTTGTTTTTTTCTAGTTGGTTGTGAGCTTCACTTATTTACCTTACATAAAAGCAACAGTACCAAAAGTTTTATGTAGACAACTAGGGTTGGGTTTAACTTTAGACGAACATGTTTTTGGATAATTTCATCACATCTTTAAACTTTAACTCTTATTAAAAGGATTATCTATACTAATCTATAAGAGATATTGTTATTCATAGCTATATTAGTAGACATGATTTTCTTACAATTTCATATATATATATATATATATATATATATTATTGTAATTATATAGTAACTATTTATTTTAACTATTTTTATCATTTTATTATAATAATTTTTATTTTAATTATGTAACAACAAAATTATACTAATATACAAAGATGATATGATACTGTTGTAGTATATATATTTTTCTTACAGTTTTTATTTATTTTTTTAACTATATTGTAATTGTTTTTTTTTAACCTTTTACATGGTTATTTTTATAACTCTTTTAACAATAACATATAAATATAATATTGCATTTCATAATAGTTTTAATGTACGTTATTTTTTACAATTTTATTTCCAGTAATTGTTTTCTTAAATTTATTTATTTACTTTTTATTACAGAAATTACTATTCTAATAATGTAAAATTAAATTTACATAAGATATCTTTTTATGACCGTTTTTACTAATACATTTTTCTTCTAATTTTACTCCTATTGTTACAATTCTATGGCAAACTTTTTCTTTAACTGTTTTTATTTTTTTATAATAATTATTTTAATTACATAAAAAACATGAAATATAAATAAAAGTATCATGTAAAAGGCCTATTTACGTTTAATTAATATACGCATACTTTATTTTAAACTTGAGGCAGTTTTTTTTAGCATTCTTTATTTTATGTTTTGTTTTGTTTAATACATAACCTTGGTCACTTTATTTCAAATAAAAAAATATTTGTTTTTTTTTATTTTGTCCACATTTTTTTACATTTTAATTAATTATTTTATTCTTAAGTACCTTTAAATGAATATTTTAAATTTAGGGTTTAATTAAATTCAAATAAAATAAATTAACATGTAATTAAACGAAAATTATAGATTTTTTAAAGTATTAGATTAAATGTTTCTATTTTAAAAGAAAAGACAAAAAAAAAAATCAAATAAGGTAGGAGATTAAATTGTACTCAAGTCATTATTGTTTACATAAATAATTTCTTAAAATCATGAAAACAATAATTACTTTTCTATTTTTTTAAAAAAATGAAACAATTGTTTTTATTATTATAAACTAAGACAAATTTTTTTATTTAAATTATATATATATATATATATATTGATATTGTATTTATTATTATATTTAAGGTATTTTCTCTTTTAGAGTTCGTATTATCATATTTTGTCATCACCACAAATGATTAAAGGATGAATGTGTATTTAACTAAAATACAATTAGTCTTCGATTAAACGATATGACACTATTCTTTCTTGGAATCGCTTTTCTATTATACTAACAATACAAATATTTTGATATCAAATCTGTTAAAAAAATATTATTAGATTTAATCACTGCAGAATTATTATTTATTTTTAGAGTTTTACACAATTTTATTTAAAAAAAAAGTTTGAAAATATTATGAAAGGAATTTATATGAAGTATTATTCAACTTCACTTTTAGCAATCTAACTATAAGAAAAATATACGAACAATAATTATCAATTTATTTTACTATGACGTATCTTTTATTACACTGGAAAAAACAGTAAAAAAGCAATATAGCAAACACAGGACAGGACATCCTTTAATGGAAAAGGGTATTTTAGTCTTTTCAAAACCTCGAACCAGCATATATACCTGCACCGACTACAATGAGAATCCGAATTTACTATAATAACCTTCACATGCCCCATTTGCTTAGCGGGAATCTCACTAACTAATAACTGTCACTACTAATCATTCTTATTTTTGCGCCAATCCCTTTTCGCGCTATAATACAATTATCATAAAATTGTGTGATTCTTACAAACAGATATTTTTCAAAAAATTAACATAAAAACATAACTTTTACTCACAAATTTGATATCAATAAGTTAAAATAATTTAATTAGTTCTTAAAAAAATAAAATAAACAAATAGAGCTCATTGTTATTATTTGTAATAATAATAATGAATCTCTACTAAAAATTTAAGTAATTGTTGTTATGAGAGTCTTGTTTTCATTTAAAATGTACGTAAAGAGAAAATATGAGTGTGATAAATTTTGAGTAGTAGAATTTGAAAGATTGTTAATATAAGAGAAGCTTTAATCTTAAAAAAAGAAACAGAAAATATTCCCCAAAATCTTGGAGAGTGATTACTTGAGAATTACACGAAAGATTTATGATTAGATAAGAAAAATGAATGTGATTTTTGAAGAAAAGAGTGGGGGACCATTGAATTTGGGAGGAGAGGGTCCATTAATGGAGTTAGGGCAAGGTCCATTGGAGGGTTGTTTTGGTGCAGATAAGAGAAGAAGGAAGAAGGGAGAAGAGAGGTTCCAGTAGTGGGCATATGATAAGGATGGTAGATCTACTACTACTATTGCCATTCAGTAAGTGTGATTAGTCCCACACCTTCAAATTAATAGCATCATTATTTTTGACGGTGATGGGCCAAAGGAAGTTACATATAATATACATAAGGCCACAAAATTTTCTCCCATGGGAATCCATCTAGTAGGACCCTACCTACCATTACTCATTTTTTCATGTCCTACTTCTTTATGTCACACAAAATGACACCAAAATCTCTTTTAAACAAATTCATTTCTGCTTAATCGTAGTATCCACAATATATGCTTTTAGTCACACAAAGTTAGCAAGTTTTGACTTTGGTTTTTCATAAAAGATGCTGTTTGATTTTCATCTTTAACATTTTTTAATTAGTTTCTATTATTTTATGATTATTGTTATTATTTAATTGTTTAATGAGAAAGCAAGTTAATCATCTCAAGTTGATTTTTAAAGCAAAAATAATACTTCTGATTTTTAAACTGAAAAACCAAAATAAAAAGCTAAGTCATTGGGTAAAAATAGAAAACATGTTCAGCCATAGCCAATAAAATTTGAGGATTCTAATTTCGAAACAGTCAACTTGTGGGATACCAATGTGAATGGATAGGTAGGTATAGTGACTGAGAGATGTGCTTCTTGCTAGTCAACAAAGTTGACAATTGAGATTTCAAGTGTACATCTAAAATAAAACTAAGATTTTTTTTTTTTTTTTTATAAATCTATTTAATTAATACTACTGAGTAATGCGCGCTCATACTTTTTAATATTATAATTAGAAATTTATAAAATATAATTTATTTAAAATATTTTACTTTATCTTATCTATTTATTTTATGATGTTGAAATAAGGATACTGATTTTGAAAAAATATTATCAAAATAGACTAATTTATATTATATATGGCAATAGTTAAATAATAAAGTCTCGAGTTAATTTAAATATAACTTTGTTGTATTGTATAATTATTACATATATAAATTTTTCGATAAATAAAATATGTAAATAACTTTTTTATAAGTTGAGAGATCAATTCAAATTTTACGTCATGGGAAATTTCGATTGTTTTTATATGGAAAGTGATATAGATACTAACAAATTTAGAACTTTCACTTTTTTTTTTCAAAAGTAGAATTGAAAACGAAATGCATTAACTTGAAATGAACGATTATAGCAAAGGAAATTTAAAACACAATAGTTTTAATCGTTAAAATTTTAAAACTTTAAGCGGATGATGATATAAAGGAAAAGTCGAATAACTAGCTAGCAACGTGTATGTAATTAGTTATAATTAATTACTCTCCCAATGTTATATAAATTAACTTACATTGTGTATAAAAAGATTAGTTGTAAGTTAATTTACATTGTTATTATTTTATAAATAATCATAAAATAAAAGACATACATTAAAAAGGCCTTAACATAATCTAATGTAAAATTGATTTATTACGTGTGTGATGTAAAGCATTGAATAGAGTGGTGTGAAGAGATAAAAAGAAGGGAGGAGTTGAATGAAACGCAGGAAAGAACAGAAGAGAACATCATCACCACATTATCAGTACAAAACTACCATGTTTGAGGGCTGCCGTAGTTTTGTCTCCGTCGGTTGCTTACTCTGGAATCAGCACAAAAAGGGGAAAGAAAAGAAAAAAAAAAGCAAAGAAAGTTGTAAAAAGGGTAAAACAAACAGGAAAAAGGTGAAAAAAAGGGAAAAAGGGTAATAAGGTAAAAGGAGGAGGAAGCGTGGGGACAGAAGAAACACCAAACTGCAAATAAACCAGCAACAATGTGGTATACCCTCCAGAGCCCCAACATTATTAGCACAGCTATTTGGCCAAAGAGACAGACAAGGGACACAGGTGTCATTATCAAGAACCTCAACCCCATTTCTGCAATTCCATTCAACCTCCCCCACTTCTAACTTAGTTCTCCTTCCACTTGCACCACCACCAACACTTACACACACCAAGTGCAGGAGCAAACACCAACACACACCAACACTATCACCCCCCTCAGGAACAGGAGGAAGAAACATACCCTTTTGCTCTGTGAAGCCCAAGTTGCTCTTTTTTCTCAAATGGGGACGCGAATCCCTTCTCACCAGCTCAGCAGTGGCCTATACGTGTCGGGTCGACCCGAACAGGTGAAAGAGCGCCCGCCGACAATGACCTCACGCTCCGTACCGTACACTGGCGGCGACCCAAAAAAGTCCGGCGAGCTGGGGAAAATGTTAGAAATCCCCAGCGTTGATCAGAAGACGTCGCGGCCGTCATCCGGGTCGGTGAGATCCGGGCCAAATTCGGGTCCCGCAGTGGGGAGGCTTAGCGGGTCGGGGCCCATGTCGCGGAAGTCGTCTGGGTCGGGCCCGATAGCGCTGCAGCCGACGGGCCTGATAACGTCGGGTCCAGTGGGATCCGGCCCGGTTGGGAGTCGTCGGTCGGGGCAGCTGGAACAACCGTCTGCGGTGGTGTCGGCGGGGAAGACAGTGTATGGCTCGGCGGTGACGAGTCTGAACGAGGAGGTGAAGGTGGGGTTCAAGGTGTCAAGGGCGTTGGTGTGGGTGTTCATGGTGGTGGTGGCAATGAGTTTGCTTGTTGGGGTGTTTCTCATGGTGGCAGTGAAGAAAGCTGTGATTTTGGTGGCTCTTGCAGCGGTTATTATGCCCGTGGTGGTTTTGATCGCTTGGAATTGCGTTTGGGGGAGACGAGGGCTTTTAGGGTTTGTGAAAAGGTATCCTGATGCCGAGCTCAGAGGCGCCATTGATGGACAGTACGTTAAGGTTACGGGGGTAATTTTCTTTCTTTCCTATGCTAATAACGATAATGGTATAATCATCTTTAGTGATGTCTCAATATCATAAAATGACGATTCTTCTTGATGGCATGCTATTTGTTTTGTTCAGCTAACATTTAATTTAACATTATTTATTTATGATATATCCTTCCCCCTAATTTTTTTTGTTTTTTGTTTTAATAATGTGATGTTTGGTATGGGGTTTTGATACTTACACAACAAGTGAATTTGGTCGTGGTGATTGCGACTGCTTCTTTTGGAGTTGTCCTATTTGTTGAAAGTTTTTTTTGCTCGCGTTAGAGTCTGTGCAAGTATTTATAAGCTAGTAGATTTGTTCTGATATCGATATGCTTTGTTCATTTTGCGGTACAAACTGGAAGGTCTATAATGTGGCTCAAAAGAGAAGAGTTAACTTGCATGTTGTAGAATTATTTACTTAGTTCAGAAACTTGAATAAAAGTAGACGTCTCTTCATGAATTCAGCAGACATGGTGGTCAGGGACGATGATGTTTAGCGTGCATTTTAGTGGTAGAGTAATAAGGAAGGATCGCATATTTGGCTTTTTACTAGAATGGTTGGAATGTAAATGTAATCAAAAGTTCTTGACATAAGTAAACTTAATATTAATTTCTTGGATTCTTCTGGTTGTGGATGGTATTTAGGGATGTTTATCTTGCAGTGTAATTGTGTGGCATTTAAGTAGTATTTTTTTGCTTCACCTTCACTTTTGCTATCTCTCTTAGTCTGCTGTGAAAAATTCTTCTGCAAGATATTATGCATAATATCTGGTTTTAATCGTAATCCCTGAACTGCTTTCAACACTTGCTCCTATCACAATGCACTCAAATAGGATTGTTCTATGGATGGATGATAATGTCCTATAGAGACATTGATGCTTGTATCCCTGTTACGCTTCTATAATGTATTTTTTATATGTATCATGTCTCTTCCTGTAGGTTGTAACCTGTGGCAGCATTCCTTTGGAGTCATCCTACCAAAGAGTACCGAGATGTGTATATGTCTCCACCGAATTATATGAATATAAAGGATTGGGTGGAAAATCAGCAAATCCTAAACACAGTTGCTTTACTTGGGGTTCTAGATACTCTGAGGTTAGTTGGTTTAATTCTTATTGATGCTTTGTGTATACTATTGATTCAGGGTCAAGCATAATTAATAAAAGAGAGAACCATTTATGCACACAGATCCACATTGACTTCATTGGTACCTAAAACACACAATGAATATATGCTCGAGGAGTAACAAGTTGATTTGTAGGTAAGAAAGGAATTTTAAAGCAACTTAAAATTAAGGAGACCTTAGAGCTCGGATTCGTGTTTGATGCCATCTGGGACTTGGGTGTGAGTTACTGTTTTATACTCTTTAGGTTATGCCTCTGTTCCCAGTTATATATAATATGTTGATTTAACAATATAGCTGCATGTCAATGTAATTTGCTCAATAATAAATATGCTTGAGGGTTAATTTATATTATTATAATGAAATACTACTATATTTTCTGTCACTTCAACTGTCTCCACTTTCTTGGTATATTTAACTTATGTCTATACTTCGCACTTGTCGAGATTTAAACAGAAAATGAAGATGGAAATTGTGATTCCATTGAAATAGGCAAAAACACTGCAATGGATGCTCACTTGAAAATTGAAAACAACCTTAGGAGCCTTCCTATCCATGCTTTTGATGGATTCAGTTTTACTCCTATGCTTGTGGTGCCCAACCACACCAATCATTGAAATGCGTAAAGCCCACCAAAATGTCAAAAACCCTAACACAATTGTTTTTAGTCTGCATAAGAAAATACTTGCACGATTATCTTAGAGCCTTTTCATTTTGATGAATGCATATACATTTTCATGTTTGGTTCACACATAAATTGAATTATTATTTCCACTTCACCACTTTGATTGGAATGGTGGTTTTACAGTCAATAACGTTACCATGCTCTACATGTGTTATGTATCACCAAAATCTTTAAATTTATTGAATGTTGTAATCTGGTCCTTACCAGCAACCTTTCTAAGGTGAGAAACTGCTGTGTAAAGATTGTGGGTTATTTCTTTGGTTTTGTCAGGCTTCTTGATGACCATATATCGTAATACTCATGTCTCTCTTACTCTACATAATGCCAAAGTTTTCATTATCTTCTATGAACAGAAATATGTGGCGGATTTCTATGTATCAGACTTTCAGTCTGGATTAAGAGCATTGGTGAAAGCAGGCTATGGTGCCAAGGTTGCCCCTTTTGTGGAACCAAATACTGTGGTTGACGTAACAAAGGATAACAAAGAGTTGTCCCCTAATTTCTTAGGCTGGCTTGCAGACCGCAAACTCTCTAGCGATGACAGGATCATGCGCCTCAAGGAAGGGTATGGACTGTTTTATTCTGCAGTTTACTATTCATTCGAAAGTGTCTTTTTTTCTCTCTCTTTTTTAACAGTTTCCTTCCTAGTTGTAACTTGGTACTTATAAAATGAATTTGGAAATGCATAGGTACATCAAAGAAGGTAGCACCGTAAGTGTGATGGGAATTGTTCAACGACACGATAATGTGCTCATGATTGTGCCTTCGGCCGAGCCTGTCTCAACAGGCTGCCAGTGGATCCGCTGTCTTTTGCCAACCTATGCTGAAGGGCTAATCATGACATGCGAAGATAATCAAAATGCTGATGTCATTCCTGTTTAGTTTTTTCTTTTGCTGGCAAATCAGTGTGTCACACTTCTGAAATGACGAAACTGATGGGGAAATCCTACACTAAGGAATCAAAGTACTTTCCACTTGCAGGTTTTTGTGTATCGCTTGGATGATTATGCTAAGCGCACTACTAATATTGTCATGATAATCAGAAGATTTGATTAATATGACGCAAGGATTCACAAGTCCAACTACAAGCACTTTGAGAAGGTCAATCATCGATCGATATATCCACGAAGTTGCATTGTACTTTTTCTGCTTATTTATGTACATAGGTAGAGGTGCCCGAAGGGGTTCAAAGTAGTTGTGTTGTTGTGTTTGAGCTAATTCTAGCCGGAATATAGCTAAATTTTATTTGTCAAGTTTGGTTAACTTGTATTCTTAAGTCGATATGTTGTACGCTGCCTATGTTAGTAGTTGTAAAAATCGAAAACCGTCCATGTTACCACAATACTGTTGTATAAATGTTGGTTAAAATCCAGTTAAAATGCGCTTTACATTACTATTTCTTTGTGTGTGCTATCATTTGTTAAAATGTTGAGGTTGAACGAGTTATATGGAAGTAGAGAAAACAATAGAAATTATAAATTTAATGTTACCTAAGTTCACCAAATATCCACTACCATCACATTCAAACTACAATGAATCTTCTTCCTACAAACTTGATACGTATTTAAAAGTTATGAGTGATGCACACTATTTAACAAGAGATATTCTCGGATTTCTGTTTGGGATTTTTGTTGATTTAATGATTCCTATTTGATTTGAGGTAGAACTTCTCTTTAAGATTTTTATCTATAGTAGTGAAGAATGACTCCTGAAGAAAGTAATTAGTTGTGTATATTTTCAAGAGTCTAACTCCTTTGTGAATTGTCACTACATGCATTCTAATAGTCACCACTCTGATATTTTTTTGGTTTCAAAATCACTCACTTAAATTAATGTTCAGAAGTTTATAATTGATACTTTTAACAATTTTCAATAAGGTGGAACTACAACCTGGAAGGCATTCCCCCAGAAACCACGAGGTTTTCTCCTGTTATGTAAGAAGCATCATCAGACGCCAAAAACGCTGTTGCAGCAGCCATTTCTTCAGCTGTACCAAGCCTTCCAATCAATGTCGTCCTTTCAATTTCCTCCCTCTACAATACAACACCAAGGAAATCCATTCAAATTGCTAATTGATAGTTAAAACTAAAACTCTATTTGGGAGAATAGATACTCACTGTAGCATCATTAGAGGTATAAAGTGCAACAAAATGAGTTGGCACAATTCCAGGAACAACACAATTCACCCGAGTGTTGGGTGCCATTTCACTAGCCAGAGCCTACGCAACACAAGGAGCTAAATAAAGTTAAAAATACTTTTTGAGGTTTTGAAGGAAAGGGAACAAATGCAAGCCAAGTACTTACTTTGGTTAGTCCAAGAACTGCTGTTTTGGTCACTCCATACATAGCCATAGTAGGTGGTGGGTTATAAGCAGCAAGTGAGGAAATGAGTACAACAGAAGAACCCTTCTTCAAGTGAGGAGATGCATCCTGTATAAACCATGAAATGGATAACGCACTACACAAAATTTCAATTTCATCATATTCCATGGAGTTACATTAAGAGTTATACACGTAATATATTGCATTTGTTCTTATCGTCTTTTGGCTTTGCCATGTTACTATGTTAGATTGTTAGTTACCTTGAGAAGAAGTATAGTGGATTTGACATTTATCTCCCACAGCTTGTCAAGGATCGATTCTTGTGTTTGCAAAATGGGATCTACAGAAGGATGTACGGCAGCATTCGACACAACAACATCTATCTTTCCATACTTCTGTTACCAAACCAGGGAAGTTGGTCATTTTATGTTAGATTTTTGCATTACCTAATCATGAGAAAGATTTGTGTTTCTCTTGATAGTATTTTACAAATATTGATTGATCTCACTTCTTCAATGTTAATTAAAAAGTGATAAATTCAAAAAAAATTTACAAAGGCCCTGTGAAAATCTCACTACACCTGCAAACCAGAATGTTAACATCTCTTTAGAAAACTACAAACAGCATTAAACAATTTGCCAAGAATGACTTTAATAAGAGATCAAACAATCCGATGCTCTTGACCAGAGAAAACCCAGTTCAATTCCCAATCTAGCCACCAGATCAAGATGACAAGGAGGTAATTAGGTTTAGGTTATGAGTGAATAAATTTATGATATTATATATACACACACATATACATAGATAGTAATTAAAAAAAATTCTCAAGTTAAAATCAATTTTTGCATTTACCTTTTATAAAAATTCTTTCATGTAACTTTTCTATATTACTAATTTTAACCTATAAAAATTTAACTCAGAAAAGCCACTTCATTTGTTTCACTTCCATGTTTATCAAGAAGTTTATCTAAGCATGCTTCAGACTACTAATAAAATATGATTCATCAGTCAGATAGCAGTAACAAAAGTGTTTCCTTAGCCGATTTCGTTAAATGAACAAAAATAAGGAATGAACTTCTTACTATTGGAGGAGATGAAATCTACAGCAGACTTCAATTGAGCTTGGACAAGATATTTTCTAAACCAATAAAAATTTCATCGTGTATCTAAAGAAAGTATAAAGTCTCACCTGTAAAGTTTTATCGATCAAATTCTTCCTGTGTTGTGCATTTGAAACGTGACAAATAACAGGCAATACTTCGATTCCTTTAGCTCTCAGTTTGGCAGCAGCCTCATCAACATTTTGCTGCAGTAACGAACAAATAAAACAGTAACAAATGTCCATTAAAAAACAGAATTCTTCCAATCCTATCATCACCGTTTTCCTCTCATTCTCCAAAGACAAAGTGAATCAGTTAAAGGAAAAAAATGAACTCTTCATATCCAACCACTAAAACAGAGGACTTTCATATGGGTGCCATGAATAACTACCATACAGAAACTACCTTGAACAGGTTAGATTAACTGGCGCGAACACTTTGATTTATTCAATGATTTTGAATTCGGGTATGGGACACATAAGAAAGTTAAATATTGAAAGAAAAGGTTGCTTTCACAAACCAAAAAAGGGAAGAAAAGAGTGAAAAATGGGAAATTGAAAACACCAATTAATTAACCTGTTTCCGAGAAGAGATGACAACATATGCACCCTCCAAACCAAGCCTCTGGGCTATGCTAAAGCCGATTCCCAGGGTGGAAGCCGTCACAATGGCCACCTTACCTTCAAATCTCTTGCCAAGTTTGATCCTCTCCATTAAAACAGAAACAGAAACAACTGATAGAATGGTTGGTTTGTGAATGTCAAACTATAATTTTTCTTGGTGAATTGTGAGAAGGAAATTGAACTGTGTTCCTGCCTTTACAGTGGTATGACACAGACAAATGGGTTATGTCCATTCAATCCACAGTTCCTCCACCATTTTTGGTTCTTTATCAGTCATCAATTACCAGGCATATTGTACTGTAACCCATTAGTGTTCCATTTGCTACCAAGAAGGTGCATTTCCATCTAATAAAGCAAAGTGTTTCATTCAAGTTTGAAAATTTTAATAAAATGTTGGCTTAAATATATTAAATTATACTCGTATATACTTTTTTCCCCTAAAAAATATATCTTCACTTATTATTCCACTAAAATACTTTTTATAGCTTTATTATTTTATTCTTTTTAATATATCTAAGTTTTTTTTTCAATATTTCTGAAGATCGTTTCACATCCTTTCTTCTATCACATACTAAAGATAAAGATAAAAAGATGCAACTATTAAATAAGTTGACCCGATTTGTTTGAGTAAGTTTTTCTTTTTTTTCATCTATGGTTATTATTTTCTTGTTGGATGTATTGATGAGTATTTGTAGTTGCATGGAAGAGAACATAGAACAATTATTTTAGATTGAAACATATAAGAGAACTCATTTTAGATTGAAATATATTTGTTTTGATTGAAGTAGACAATTATACGTGTCTCTCAAGTTATGGATGATATTTTAAACAAGAACGAGATTGTTTTAATGTTTTTTATTCTAGTATTTTGGTCAAGTTACATCGAAAGAGATGTTATAATAATGTTTTCTTCTTAGAGAGTTTAGTCCTAATGACATTCAATTAACACTTGGACGTTTTTAGTGAAAAGGAAATCTAAACAATTATCTCTTTAAAGTGATAATGTCTAAATGAGAGCATATTGTTCAAGTGGTCACCCATATTTATTAAATATTTCATTTCTTGATGAGAAAAAATATTGTACAAGTTAAATATTGAATTATAAAATTTAAGTATATGTTAATAGTAATGCTTATCATCTTTGATATGAGATGTGGTGTTTATGGACTTAAGGATGAGAATTTACTAAAATTCATATGTGGATGATTTGTGAATAATTATAGATATGTGATTCAATGTTAAAATTTGTTGGAGATCCCACATCGACTAGAAATTAGGGCATTTCATCGTATATAAGTGGGTGCAAACCGCACCTCATGAGTTGGTTTTATGGAGTTGAGTTAGGCTTAAAGTCCGGCTTCTTAATATGGTATCAGAGTCATTTCGAGTCTATCCTAGTTTAAGTGTCTGCGTATTCAAAAATATCGCTTCAATCTAATAAAGACTCGCTTAGATTTTTCCATAATATTTTTATCCTATTCCAAAATAAAATTTATTACAAGAAATATAATCAAAGGATTTGTATTTTTTTTTATTCTTCTTCTTTAGCTTATGTTGTTATATAACGACGAGGACATAATTTTATTAATTCCAATCGACTAGGCATATTGTGTCGATTCTTTTAGTAATCTATTTAGAAATATCGATTGATCCCTTAATTAGACTCTTTTTATCACAACCAGTACATTTCAAAACAATAATTACCTATGAGGTTCAGACACTCTTCTTAAATGGCGTGTCCGTGTTGGACACACGTATTTGACATCGACACTTGTAGGACATGTATCGATGAAGTGTCTAATTCAAAAAATATTTGTTTAATTTCTGACAATTATAACACGATTCTAACACAATTTTAAAAATGAGAAATACATTAATTTTTTAAAAACTCAAATTTATACATATAAAAATAAGGAACAATCCTTTTGAACCAATAATGAAAACATTTGTATACTAAAAAAAACTGAAATATAGTGCACATAAATTTTTATTATCAATTTATATAATTCATAATTATATAATATATAGATTTGTGTTCTCATGTCTTACAGTTTAGATATTATACATATCTTCGTGTCCGTATCCATATAAAAATATTAGTTTATAAATAATAAATTACAATACACATAACTTTATAAATATATTGTTTTGCGCATTATAAAAAAAAATTATACACAGGTGATGTTTAAAAATAATTCCTTCTTAACATGTATGCACACCTATTTTCTTGTATATTTATTAACAAATGCATATATTAAGCTATGTACATTTATGAATAAACTTGTATACACACCTATTTTCTTATATATTTATTAACAAATAGACATATTAACCTATGTACATTTATTAACAAACCTGTATACACAACTATTTTCTTATATATTTATTAACAAATACATATATTAACCTATGTACATTTATTAACAAATATAGGTAAAGCTATCAATATTTAATTAACATAACAAATAAAAGTTTAATTACATATTAATTTTTTTGATATAATGTGCAACATCTTATATATGCATCTGTATTTTTTAATTTTTTATTAATCATGTATCCACATTTTATAAAAATATAAATATAAATATATATATACATATATATATATAATACATAAATTTATAATAAAATTAAAAAAAAACAATTCAAATTAATATTTAAAAAATATGAATTCACATAAAGTATTAATTATTTATTTGAATTTTAATATTAAACAACTATATATATATATATATATATATATATATATAAATAAATAGAATACAAATGTAAGAACGTTATGTAGTTATGTATTTCTATTAGTAAAATATAGTAGGAATATCCATACTAAACATTTTTTTAGTATAATTTCATTGATGAAATGTTTCAATAACATACCTAATAAAAAAAGTTATTAATCCCACACTGAACATTTTAGTAATATATTCCTTTGATACATTTTTGTAACATTTTAAAGAAAATGATTTCCACTGATCACAAACACATTGCTGCCCTTCATACAGGGCACCATCCAATTGCTAAGTGAATGAACCGTCCACTATCCACTAATAGTGAACATCAAACATACATGACAAAGTAACATTTACTATTTTAATCATAAGGATTTCTGAATTTCTTTAAAAGCTCTGGTATTTCATATCCAAGCATGTCATCCACGGCTTGAATCATTTTGGGCTTTAATTTTTCAAATTTGTCGATGCTATAACTATTCAATACTTCTCTGAAGTGTTCAACATTGGGAAAATCACCAGCAGGTAGATGGAACTCTCTTTGAACCTGTTTTGCAAAAAACATTGAACTGTAAGTACGGAAAATTAAACACCCACCAAAGTTAGAGGAATTGATGGATGAAAGACCTTTGCAAATTCTTCCTCAAGATTGTCAGTAAGTCTCTGTTGAGCCTTGGCTTTGCCCATTATTGCAGGCATCTCCTTCTTAAGGTGGCTAATTATATACGCATGGATTTTAGCAGATCTAGCACGTTTCACAAATTCATTGATCTGCACCATTTTAAACATAACAAGTTTTGAAACACGAAATCAATATATATTGGAATTGACATGACGTAAAATTAAACTAAATTTTCATCCCTTAGTCAGACAAATAATATGAAATTAACGAACATACCCGGCGATCACATGCCTTCTTTGGAATATCTATCAAATCTGCCAGCAGATTATTTTGTTCCTTCTCAAACAGATCCTGTCCTAGTGGACTAACGAAGCCTTCATCTATAGGCTTATCATTAAATGAGCTGTGAAGACAAGAAGGGTGTACCACATTTACAACTAAAGAACATCGAATTAAACGGAAAAGCTAACTAATAATATAAAGTGATAAAATGTGAATATCACCAAAAGATACTATGCATTACAATTCTTATTTAGACAAAAAATTAGAAATATTCACAATGTCATCATTGTTTTTTGAATTCTAAAAACCACTGCAAAAGAGTAAATTTGAAAGAATTGTTAAATACTAGAAAACGAAAGACAGTGAAATGTTATACATTTTTGAAAGATAACAAACCTACCCAATGTATACACGTGAAACTTCGGGAGTATTTAGAACTTTCCCCAGTGACCACATCAATGCTCCATAAACTCTCATAAGCTACAATATTGCGATTACTCACGTAAGTACACTAAGTAAGATAATAAATATAATAAACCAGATAACATTGTTGATATTTATTGTCTTACTTGTTGAGTGTCAACTTGATCTGCCTTATTCAAAACCACTCGTATCTTGTCATCATTACCACGTAAAGATGTGATCACGCGTTTAAACTCATCACTGATGTCTAGTTTATGAGGATCAAACAGGAGAAGAATGAGATCACATTTTGCAGCAAACCAAGACACAACACCAGTGAAATCATAGCTTCTTTGAGTCCTCTGTTTCTCTCCAGATAGGACTCCAGGAGTGTCCACAAGTGTTATTTCATCTAACAGCTGAAAGAAAAATTTGCTTCATGTTCAAGCACAAAAAATGACAAAATCATTGGACTCGGAAATATTAATAAGACTCACAGGATGTGGCATTTGAGAACATTGGAACTTTGATAAAAAAGAACCTCCAAATGTTGTCAAGCCGCTGAAAGGCATGTCAGCATCAACAGCAATGGTATTTCCAGGAATACTCCTCTCATCAGATCCAGACTATAAAGTTTTGAAACAAGCACCATGAGCACGATCAGGAGAGAATTTATGGAAACAAAATTTGGCAACAATAACATAGTGATTTCGATTTCTTTTCACATATATTTTTCTGTTTGGACTTTATTGATTTCGAGAGGCAATACAGTACAAGAACATAAAAGGAAACTTCTCTTACCATTACAACAACAAATCTATCAGTGGTAGGCTCTGGTCCAACATGTGCTCCTGTACAAATAGTTAGGATCGAGAATCAATAAATCATCAATTTTATAAATCAACCAATACATTGTCTGGAACCGGAACTTAACCTACCCGGATAATCACATCTTAACAAATGTTTTATAAATGTAGTTTTTCCTGTGGAATATTGACCGAGAAGCATAACCATGGGTTTGGCATCAAAATCAGTGTTGGTCTGAAATGGAAAATCAAGATATTCCTGAAGTTAATATCGCCATATTTATGTGGTATAAGACATCAAAGTGGAGAAAATACCATGCGTCCACAAACACAGTTGACAAAAAATTTGTGCCTTTTATTTATACATTAGATGCAAACACTACTGAGTAGTTCTTACTTACCAACAATGGAGATACAAAATCATTATATCGGTAAGCAACTTCCAACGGCTTTAGTCTCTCGATATATAATCTCTTCAAGCCATCAATGATTGATGTAACTGAATTGAGAGGTAACTAAAAAATACAAACTATTAAAATTACAAAATTATAAAATATCTAGCAACAAATAACATAAAGATAGAGTACATGCAGCAACCAGCAACGTGAGAAGAAACAATCACAAAAACTAAATCTACTTGCATCATAAAACTAATTGTGTGAAGATTATACTATATAACTCGCAACCTAGTCGTTTGATAGTTGGTGTTGGTGTTGGTGTGAGAAGTATTATTAAGTAGTGGGAATATCAGACTCTCAATCACAGAAGAATAGATAAAAGGAAATGGTTAATTCATCTCTAAAATAATGAATACCCAGCACCAACAACTAATTGAACAAAATGGAATTTTTTGGGAAGAAGCCTGTAACATTGAAACCTAGGACAAACTTCTAGATCTGAAAATAAACAACAGAACTCACTTTCTTTGAAGATTTTGAACCAAACCACCAATTAGTTGGCAACACTTGAGGCTGAGCAATCCCTACACAATACAATACAGGTAAAAATCCAATCAAATCAATGAAATAATACAACCATATAACTAACTAAAAAAGAGTTATATATCTAACCGTTTACATCGGACAGGGTAGTAATTGTTAAATTCTTTTGCTGGGAAAAAATCAATAAAAAAAGAAATCAATTGAATAATTAGCTAGATCTACACATAAATAAAACATAAAATGAGATGAAAATATCAACTTACTGCTAATAAAGCATCGAGTCCTTCTAGTACAGGAGGTTTAATATTCTCCTTATCAACTGTAACCAATAAAAATAGAAAAATTAGAGCGATGAACTTAAATATATAATCATATTCTAAACCATCATAATTTGTGATGGAGGAGGAAGATTTTGAAAGTACACACTTACCTTGAGTTTTGAGGATGTCTGAGTTAAGTTCTTGCCCTGCTTGCGCCAGCGAAACCAACTGTTTTCTTACAAGGAAGAAATTTGAATTCAAAAGCCATAAACCAAAACGGACAACAAATGAAATGAAACGATAGCTAAAAGTACTACCAACCTGCATTGCAGTAACGAACTCCGGGAAACCCAAAAACCCCTGTCTTTTGACGTCGGCGAGAGTCCAAAGCTGTTTGAGTTGCGAGCGCGACAAGTTGGAGAGAGCGAAGAACTTAGTAGCCTCGTTCCCAGAGATTCGTCCATCTCCGTCTGCCACATTCCAAGGCCGAACACCAAATCAAACTAACGGTTGCAATATGAAATTGTGGAGTGAGGAAAAGTGTTGAACAAACAAACCTGAATCAGCCAAATTGAACCATTCCTGATACTCTTTGGAACGCGACCCGGTCTTCATCTTCGGAAATCGATCGGAACTACCTCTCGATTGACTTCGGCTTAGGAATTCAAATTTCAGAGAGGGCTCTTATCAGTTTCAAATATCGGCTAGCGTGCCTGATTTTGAAAATGACGATGGATTTTGATGCAGTGATCACTTTCGGTGTGATTTAATTTTGATTAGGGGTGGGACCCACGAGATTGATGAAGTTTAATGTGAGACCGTAGGATTGTCTATCCACAGGATGACTGCGTGGACAGGTATGCAGTGGATACACCTTTGTTGTTTGTGAGACGGTGTGATTGTCTATCCACAGGATAACTGCGTGGACAGGTATGCAGTGGATACACCTTTGCTATTTCAAACTTTTGAATTTGGGCGCTATTTTGACCTGGCCGTTTCGGTCCACATGTAACACCCTCGCAAGTAAATGATTCGTTTCTTGTCACCTACTGTAGTATCATGCATTAATGATATTCATTTTGAATAGCTTTAACTTCAAAATGATAAGTATTATTAGCATGAATTTAATTAATAAAGTGTTGGATTTGATATAAGTTATTGGTAGTATTATGAATAAGTAGAAGGAGAAGTATAACATCCATATCCACTTTCATTCCATCTATATTTTGTGTAAGGTTTATCCTTGAAATATACACTTTGATTAGCTTTTTAACTTTGTCCCTGAATGAATTACATTATAAATAAAAAATGTAACACAAGTTTATATTGAATTAGTTTAAAAATACAATTTTTACTAAAGACATAATTGATTGAAAAGTATTTTTAGAACTTCATTATTCCATGAATAATGAGTAATGTGCATTATTGTTTTGTACGTTTTTTTATTTTACATATTTGTGTAAATGAAATTGTATAAGTTAACAAAATTTGTTAACATAAATTAAAATGTAAAATAATAATAACAACATTTGTTAACATCAGTCAAAATGTAAAATAGTATTTTCTTATATTTTTTAATAGCGAAAAATATCAACTCCTATATTTCATAAATATTTCTTCCCTAAAATAAAATAAAGTCTTCATAAATTTTCATTCTTAAATATAATTTATATACATTCATCATAAAATATAATCAAGGATAATTTAAAAATTTATTATATAACATAATTATTTTTTATACTTTTTTTTTCAGATCTATCACATCTACTCCAAGTTATTTCATTTATTTTTTACTCACTTTCTATTTGTATTTCACTTTCTCCCCATTCAAATAATTTTACTTTTCATTTTCACTTTCACCCTCAATCTAAATACACCTTAAAAGTAGTAGGAAATAATTTATTTTAAGTATATATTTAGATAGAATCAAATAATAAAGAAATATATATATATATACTATTTTAATAGTTAAGAAAGAAAACTTTTATTAAAAAAATTGTTCTATTCCCTTTATCTTATTTTATATTTAGAATTGAAATAAATATAATATTTTATATATATATATATATATAAGATACATTATTTAATAACTTTATTTGAATATATTAAAAAAATAATCTTATTTTTTAGTAAATTTTGGACATGCTTAACCGTATATATATAAAGATCGTCAATATTCATATTTGTTTTGTGATGTATCCAGAGGAAGTCAACTAGATTATTTCAAAAATCAGAATATCCGTAGTTTTAGAAGTGTGTTGTTAAAAGTTTTTTAAAAAGTATATACCACCCTTTATATTTTTATAATAAGGGTAGAACATCCTTAAAATTTAATAGGCTTATATTTTTGTAATAAGGGTAGAATATCCTTAAAATTTAACAGGCTTCATGGTTGAATAAATATATTGTCACAATATATTTTAACTTTGAATCACTGAGATAAAGTGAACGAAGTGGATGAAGGAATGTACATGAATTGGTAAATAACACTACACTGAAATATTTAAACAAACTTATCAAAAAGTGAATGGAATGTTTAAGATTAAACATTTAAGAAAGTATAACAACAACATTAAATTATTGATAATAAATACATAATACACTTGATTGTATATGATATGTGTATTGATTGTATGTATTGAGAATAAAACAAAATATTCAATAACTTGGAATAATAGAGTAATCATGATAAATTGTGAAACATTTTTGAAGCAGTAATGTCTTTACTTAATTAGAAGAAAGAGCGAATTAAATCACTATAATAAAATTGATGTAAAAAGTTAAAAATTTAAATAGTATTTATAATTAGTATTTCATGGAAAATTCCCCATTTGTCTTAAAATGTCACACCCACAAATTGTTTTTCCTTCACTTAATTAATATGTGCGCCTTAATACATTATAATAGAATGACAAAAAGCTGGCATAAATCAAACTGAAACAATTTGAAGAGTATACGGTAAAATCCCCAATAAATCGAACAATTTAATGGGGGCAAACAAAGTAAATGACACAAGTGAGACCTACTCTGAGTTTCAATTTCACACTAGATTCTGCTTTCATTTGTTTTGACTTGCAAACCACAGCAACAGTACTGCATCAAATTATGAAAATATTCACGACATTAGCACTACCGATAAATTAAATTAGTAACAAGAAAATTACATTAAATAAACTTTGTTTTACTAATTATATGTTATATATAATTTATGAATTCCTCATCTAACTTTGTAGTTTTTAATAAATTTTAAATAATTAAAAAGTGTGTTAAAAATATATTAAATATAGTGTTAGCTCGGCTGATAAAATAAAGTAATGGAACCTAAAAATTTGTAAAAAAGAAAAGAAATGACATTAAATTCAATGGAACCTAAAAAAACCTTAAGTCCACTTGCCTTAAAAACAGTACAAAATTTTACAATATAAAAGTAAGAGACAATTGTAAAATTAAGTTAAACCTTAAATTCATATTTTAAGAAGGTAGGATTAATTTGACAATTATACTGTTACTTTTCAGAATTTGACTGGGAATGGTATATGTATTTTTGTATAATCCTAGGTATTAAACTGATTTTCATTTCCTTTATTTTGTTCTCTGCTCCCACATCTTGTTTCTTAATCAGTATAGTTTGAGAGTAGAAGAAAAATGATGAGGAAAAAAAGTTAGGAGAATACAACATATATGAAGTGATATTATATAGCATCACCTTAGACAACCAGGAGAAAGATCCTGCATATTGATTCTCAATATTTGATTTGTGAAGTGGTGGAGTGTTGGTGATGTTGGTGGACTTGATTTGCCTCTCTTCTTTTATTTTGGTGAATATTGCAGTATAACCCTCTCCTGAATTGGGATTTGTAACATCCCAAGTACCAAATTTGGGTATTGCAGGTGCTCTATGGTTCTGCCCCCATCTCAATCAATAAATTAAAAAGTTAAAAAATAACTTTATATTTGGTTCTTTTATCTTCAAATAGTTAAAAAACCTAAAACATTTTATATTTGAAGATGATTTGAGGAAATTACCGGTTGGTCATTAAAGGAAGAGTTTCTACTCTTGTTTGTATTATGACTCGAGGAAGAGAAGCTCTTAATGCTGCTTCCTCCTTTGGATATGTTCCGCTTGTGATCTGATTGGGGTTTTCTGTGGCTCACAGAGTGATCAACATGGCTCTGTTCACTCACAAACTCTGCTGTGAAGCCACCATCACTTCCCCTGCTCCTGCCACGCATGTGCCGTTGAGTGTTGTTCCCAAACCTTCCATTTTCCAATGAATTTCTGTTGTGGGAATACCCATGAGAACCCATCACTTCATCAGCATCAACCATATTTTCACCAACTCTCATGCACTTGTTCTTGAAGGCCTCAGGGTTTTCCATTGGGTCATTAGGATTCATCATCTTCCCACCCTTTTCTCTGCGTGCGCGTGCATGCTCGAAGTATGCAGTGTATGGAACGTTGTCACTGTCCCAGTTGCCAAACTTGGGAACGTGATGAGAATGTTGCTGCCATCATCAACCATTGGCAAAACATTCGTAAAGATGTACATATAATTTGGTTTCCAAACAAATGAGTAGCTCAGGATCAAAGATTTTACCATGCTCATTTTGCCAAGAAAGCATAAGTTTAAAATTTTATGAACATAAAATGTTGTTGGTAAGAAAAGAGAAAACTTACAGGCATTATTTAATTAGAAGAGTGATCTTATGGTGTAGAATCCAGGGCCAAAGATCTTTGACCTCTCTCTGTGTGTGGCTCTGAGATAGGATGTTGGCTCAACAATAGAACTAGATACATTGTTTGAGAGTTTCTGGAAGGACTAAAACCCTTTATAGTCACCGAGGAATGGTTATTAAAATCAGTAACTTAGCAGCAACATGCAGAACGAAAAAGTTTGACCTCCAAAATCAGGGGCCACGCCCCAGAAAATAATTCGGTAGTTACAAAGCTTCTTTAAATATGTTATATATATATATGAGTCGCTTTCTAGTTTAGCATTATAAAAGACAGGAAATGACCTCGTAGTTGGCTTGGCTTAGGTTTTGTTCTGCTCTCGATAGCATTGTTCTCCTTGTCATAATCTCATTTACGCGTATCAGAAATTCTTTCTAGTGGCATGAAGAAATAATTTTTTTAAAAGTATGTATGTATTAAATTCCAACCCATGTTTTTTTATAATGGTAGTTGCTCTCAAGTCTTACGTATCTTTTTAAACTATATTAATGATAAAAATGATGAAAAGTAAAGCAATTGGACAAAGAATGAAAATGAAGTGTAGAAGTTACCATATGTGAGAGAATAAGAACTTTTTTCTATAACAGAAGAGAAACATAAAGGATTCACATACATATGTTCTAAAATAAAACAATGGCATGGATAAAGGGATAATTTGATTTCCCACCTTTAACTTCGATTTGTTCTTTCTTTCTTCATTTTTTATAAAGTAAAACAAGTTTTGTAACTAGCTTTTAGATTATTTCTTTTAATCTAGCTTTTAGCCGATTTGTTTATACTTCATCTTTCCTGTATTTATAGAGATTGTTTAGATTTAGGTTTTACGTGTGTTAAAAGGAGTATTTAATACTGTTAAGGAGAAATTAGTTTAATTTAAAACACGTAATAAGTTTTAATTTCTCGCGTATCTATGAATAATTAATCCTACTCTTCTCCTCTTATGTCTAAATAATTAATAGCAAATTAATAGAATAAAAAAGATAAGGGGTGTTGTTATTGAGAAATTAATTCAATTTCTCTGCTTTTTTTTTTCTCACATAACCTATTCATGGATTACATGTTTATACCAGACTGAGTATAATAATTGAACTTCACGATTACAAGCTAGCATACAACAACATATGTTGTTGACTGTTGCCAAAGAGATGCGTGATACAATGGTTAAGGCTGACAGTGGTGAGAACATGTGATGTTTTGTTCATGACGCTGAAAGTATGAGTCAAACCAGTTTTGTCCAATGGTGGCCAATGAGAGCCCCAACGGAACAAATGGTGCGCGTATAATCATGAATTGAGAATGATCCTTTCCAGATGGTGCGCGTATCGGTTTCTGATGAGATGGCCAGCTAAAGAAAAATGATAAAATAAGCTTAAAAGGGTAAGGATCCAGATTCACATAGGTAGTATCACAGTCCACTCTTTGCGATTGAAAAAAATTGTAACTATGCTAATAGGCTTTTGCTCAAGTGGAAAGGAGCTAATACATTTAATAAATTTTAGTTATTAATGAATAAAAATAATTGATTAAACTTTAATAAATTTATACAAAAAAACTTTGTAAGTGTACATATGTTTTATCACACTATTAATAACTATTTTGTTTTGATCTATATGCTGAATGAACACTTACATATATGTTTCAGCCATATATATATCACCACCAAAAGCTTGTTTCTGTCTCTGCAATTCGAAGTGCTGTACCTGTGTCATCCGATACAAGAATTTGCTCCCATTGTACTGTAGTAGAACGTACAGTCACATTCACAATAGTCTCAGCAATATGTGGTGTAAACGTGTATCGTTTACATTTCACAGATCATAAAGTTCCAAATGAACGGGTGGAAAATCCAAAATATACAACAAGCAAGATAAGAGGATCACATCACATCAGTTACAATCTGTCCCTAAACACCAATTGTCTTGTTAAGTAGCCAAAGGCAAAGAGCCAATTGAATTCCAAAAATGGAATGGAGCCAGGTTCTGTCAAGCATGAATCCAAAGACTGTGATTCCTGCTCTATTGTTCTCCAAGTATGTCACTGCATCGAAAGCTAGATAACTCAGGACAAAACACAGAACTAATACTTTTGACAAGAAAAGTACCACTAAGAAATTCCCCATTTACCTAGAGCCTGCCTCTTGTGGAATGAGATTGTTTGGGTGTAAATTGGTATCAATTTGGCGTTATCCAACTCATCCTCCCCATCTCCTTCCTCATCATCCGATGATACCCAACTAATATTAGCAGCAATAGCTTGGGCTGAAATTGCATGCGCAGATGTTGGTGTCTCTCCTTCAATGTTGTCAAATGAATTTATGGTAGCACATATATGCCACTTAGCTGCAAGGCCCGTAACGGAGTGTGCTTTATGTGTGATCTTGGTTGCACCTCGCAAGAGTAAGAAAAGTCCACTCACCAGGGTGATGGACACTAACTGCAACATTGAACTCAACCTATTACATTCTATTTGCACTATTTAGTGCTTGAAACATGTCAAACATTTGAACAAAAGCATAGTGGAATTCTCAATTAAGGACCCTTAAGAAGAAAATTAAAGACATTGATTAACTTTGAGTATAATTGTTATATAAGTACAAATTTTTACACAATTAACTAAACAGAAATCATCCTTAGTATGGTAATTTTTATTTTATAAAAGTCAAACAAAATTACTATTACTGTGTGAAGTTGGATAATAATATAAAAAACCTTTACATTATCAGTATTAAGATCTAACTTTATAAACCCACGTTTTTCCTTATTTTAATCAGCTTTGCATGGAAGCTTGTTATGATATAATGTTGTTTGAATAAGTACATGATTAATCTGTTTACCAAAGAAGTCATAAATGGAGTGAAGAAGCTTTACCGCAAGCTCTCCAGCCTTCATGATATCAACATCAGCATGGGGTTTTGTAGCCATAAGCAGAAAAATGAGTTGGCTTGCTGTCACCAAAAGCAGAGAAGATAAAATGAAACCTCGGAAACGATGGCTTATGATCCTAAGATTCCTTCTCATTCTAAGGTGCTCAAGCATGATTGACCCCACCTCAGTTTCCCGATGAAAAACTCTAGCAAACTCATCTAGTCTGAGTATTTGTAAGTAGCAGATAAGTCGAAAGAGAACACACACCAGGAAGAAAAGGGAGGTTCTATAAATCCAGGAACATAGCTCAAATGTGCACAGAATGATGCTGCTCACGTACATATTACCGTAATGTGGTATTTGTGATACTCCTGAGACGTACCACCATATCTTGTAGCCACATTCTGCTATGAAACAGGGAAGCCCCCACCTAAAGATGAGCTTCATGGTTCCCTGCATAATGAGACCAAGTTATCATGAATGTTGAATAATGCGAGTTAAATTTATCCTCCAACAGTCACCTTCTCAGCTGATGTTCGTTGACGAGTGAATGTTCTTTAACACACAGATTATTCAAGCCTGACCAAATATTTATCACATAAGACTTATAATGTAATTGCCAAAACAACATGATTGTGTTCCCTTCTTTGATTGCATATCGTACAATTCTGAAACTGGTATTTGCATGCCAAATTCTCAGAGGATACGCTGATTAATTATTCCAAATAAAAGAGGGTTGGACTGTACTAAAAATAAAAGTATAGTATTAATGAAAACATGATAAAAATAGAGAGAGAAAATTGAGTTAGAATCAAGCTCAATTTTTTGGATGGTATCCAACTTGCAATTGGAAACATGTTTTTCTTTGCACTAACTACTATATTTTTTATGGAAATAATTTTGTTCAATTCAGATTTTACATGACTAAAATGTTGTCAAAGCTCTTTCTTTCTCAGTACTTAATCCTATATACATATATCCTTAAGTTGAAATTTGATAGTATTGTTTAAGCTTAAAAAACTCATATCACTGAATCATGTATAGTAGTCAATGCTAACAAAAAACATGTTTCATAGTAGTGATCTTCTTTACTCTCTTTTTTGCACTCTGGACATAAGCGTTGAAATTCGGTGAGTCAAACAAAAAATTGAACGAGACATACTTCACAATTGTTTATAGAACGCATACCAAATAAAACGGGAAAAAGAAAAAAGAGGAAAGAGAACACAGACCTGCATCTGTTCAGAGTACCCTCGTTGAATTTTGAGGCTTTCATCACCTAATTTATCAAGGAAGAGAAACTTGCTGAAGCCATACTTACGATCCCACGAAGAAATACTGATGAAAGAGAGGGCTGCAAAGACGGAGAGAGAAATCTGCACTGGTATGTGGTACGGTCGACTATGATCTTGGTCGCAGGTGGGGCAATCAAGTAGAAAGTGTGAAAGTATGGGAACAACAAAGGCCAAGGTGAAGAACACGGACCAAGAGAAACCAGCTTTCCACACGTTGGAGTGATCCACGTAAACCCATCTCATGTATGATCTGAAGTTCTTCAATTCTGCTGTTCTATCAAGTGCTAGATGCTCATCTTTGTTGTTTGCCAGGAAAATCCCTCTTTCATCTTCCATGGCCTTGGAATTGAATTCTAGGCATGCACTAGAATCAGATAAAAGGACATGGAACTAGAAGATCCAAGAGGGTCTGAATGTGATTCTGTTGACAATTGGAATCTATAGTACTGAAAGGGAGCTTAATTTGGATGCGAATGGTGTCGCTTTCTCAGCACTCTTTGCTTGTCTTTGAATGTTTAAGCTGCAACAACACAATAATGCAATGCCTTATATCCCTCCTTTGAATATTTCATATTAGTTAAGGGTTTACGATGGACCCTTTCAGAAGAATTTTATAGCTGTATGGTCACTATGATTATGATGTCAGTGTTACCAATCCCATTAGTTTAACCATTATAGTTGTCATCATGTTTTAATAGATCTACGAGAGAGAGAAAAACCATAATTCGGCATCGTTCTTGAATTCTGATTAAGAAATGTTATATTCAACTCAAATGGACTCCCTGTGGGTTTGCGAACTCGCAAGCAATGTGGGACATGTCTCAACCGTTTCCGCGCGTTTCTTTCAGAAAATCAATTAGCAACACTTTTATTTTTTTCATTGCGCTTTTCAATCAAACAAAACTTTCTTTTCAATGCAAATATTTAATTTAGCTGGAAAATTTAGACACATTCTCAATATTTCTTTCAAAACCAATTTTACCCAACTCAAAACCAAACCACAACTAGAATCTGAAATGTTTTATCAAAATTTATTATAAGTTAATAATGTGGTTGATCAATAATTTTAAGAGGTAAATAACTTTTGCAGAAAGAATTTCAAATGTTTTATCACAAAATATATTTTTTATAAGAAATTTAAAAATAATTGAAATTCTATAACTTTATAAGAACAATTAAATTATTTAAAATTTAATCTTTTAACTAAAGAATTTGAAAATTAGTTTATTCTCAAATTTATGTATTTTCTTTTTGCATAGGTTGATTTTAGTAGAGTATCATCGTTTTGAATAAGACTACGATATTGTTGGTTTGGTCGAAGTTTTAGTATCACAATTTTAATATTTTTTTTTATAAATGTCAACGAAAATTTCTTCCAGACTAAAACCAATTAAGTTTATTTTTTTTTATAGTTATCATTAGATTTATTGTTGATATTAATCAGTGTTTTATTTATTAATATTAACAATGTTGGGTTTGTTCAAATAATGTGAAATATATTTTTAGTTTATTTTAACTTAGGTTATTTTTAATTGGTGTTGGTAAAAAAAATCCAACCAGTATCAATTAAATTTCTATTATAGACAACATAGATAAAGATTATTTCTCATGTTTGTTTAAAAAATTCTCATCAAAATATGGAGAACTATTTTTATGTCAACTATGATATTTTTTATTGATTAATTGGGTTATTTTTGTCATTACATTATTATGATTTTTTTTATACTTTTGTTATCATTATTATTTCTCATTAAATATTAATTATGGTTTTCTACACCTCTTGAAAATATTATTTATTAGTGGATGTGAATTTTTTTTTTTAATTCACATGAGTTTTAATTACTTTTTTTATATTTGTAATAATTTTATTTTTTATCATCCACATCAATGTTATTTTTTATTAATAATTTTTAAGGATTTTTTTAAACTTAACGAAAAAAAATTCAACAAACATTAAATATGTTTTCTTATCAATAATTATTGAATTTTTTAAAAACTAACATCAATAAGATAGTCAAAAAAAATATAAATAACAAAGACATTGAAAATATTAGTCTAGACAATTATAATTGACATCAACTAGAAAACATCTCGATTGACGTTAATCAAGAAAAATAATTTGTCATAAGTTGAATTTTTTTGAAAACCTTTGATTGAAAAAATAACAATAAAGATTGACTAAAAAAGTCATCAATATTGGTATTTATGATTACTGATAATTATTTGATTTTTAATGTTTTTTTTACATTTAGTGATAATTAAATAATTTATTTAAAAAATAAAAAATCCAATAAATTTGAATTTTTTTAATAAAAAATATTTAAATAGGATTGAGACTAAGAGAACGATTATCTTCCTTTTCGGTCTATATGTCTTCCTTTATCTCCTTTCCTCCTTGAACAACCTCACGACTTTTTTTTCGCTCATCTCCTCTTCGTCCTTGCATACTCCAAACTCAGATGGTGTTTGTAAAAGACACTCTGACGCTCAAGTGGGATCTTAGTATTCGGTACTCGGTGCAATTAATGCGTGATGATTACATACTTTTTTTCTCAAAATGTGTGAATATTTATATAATTATCATAGACCCTTTGTTATTAGATCGAATTAAGGTTCTTGATCATAATTAAGAAAGTATTACCTAATATTTAATTATAATTTGGTTGATCTTGTTAACATTCTATTAGGCTAGCTATAACAGGATGCTTACACCTCCATCAATTGTTCGGGTTAATTATCTCTTAAACAATAAAAAGCAAAAAATTAAAAAGTGGGAGCAAAATCTATTAGGAATGTAATACAATTTTGAGTTAAAAGTGACCAAGAATTATCACCGAGAAATTATGTTTAGATTTATTTTAAAGATGAAGAGACTTCCAAAAAAATTATTGGGTTGATTGAAAGCAGTTGTTTTGTGCAAGGAACCTAGCTAGAAGACACGAAGGAGCCAACCGCGTGAAAAGTGGCACGTAAAGACTTGTGTGTTCCCAATTGGTCTTTAATGAAAGCAATTAACAGCTCACAAGTGTTTGTTGGGCGGTTCTACATTGGACCTCCACACACAAACTTGCAAATAACAAATCATTTTCACAACTTGTTTATACATATTAATGTCACACCTTCACCCACCATTACCTACCTCATATTTGCAAACATTTTTATTTGCTTACGAAACCCTTTCTCAATACCCAATGCCAATTTCTGTCCTTTTGTTTCTCGCTTATTTCATAGCCTACTTTTATAAAATCAGTAATTTATGTTTCTATTTTTTTACAATCTTTTTTTCATTTTTTATTATCTATAGTCTAACTTATGAATTTCTACACAATTTTGATCTCTTAATTTTTAATTACCTTTTTAACTTTTCTATTTTTTAAAGTTTAGTCATTTGTTACTTTGGACATGTGATAATGAGACTGGGGATAATAGATAGATTGAGAAGGATAATGTGTGACTTGTTAGCAAATATAATTTGATAGTTATTCAATATATTTTAAAACTGAATTGAACAAAATTATAAATAATTCTTAAGAGATTAAAATTATGGATTTTGTAAAATATACTAACTAAAATTATAATTTTTTGCATAGATTTTCCCATAATGAATTATTGGGAAAACAATTTTTAAGTGTAACTAAGTTTGAATATGTAGTTTCACAACTTAAAAAAATCGAAATTTGTGAACATACATTAAGAAGTGGAAAGGTCCTAACTATACTGGTTAATAGGAAAAAAAATACATTTTTAGTAGTTTCTTTAAAAATTAAAATTGCATATTTTATTAATTTTTGGGTTAATGGGTATACTATGACAAATGTTTTTGTTATATTAAGTAGGAAATAAGAGACACTTTTTCACATTTATGTATTTTTTATAAAAGTAAAATAAAAATGGATAATGATAGAATATAATATTAAAAAAATTAAAGAGTGTCACATGTTTATATTTTTTTTAGTGAGTTCTTAATTTTGGTCTTGGGAAGAAATTATGTAATCTTTAATCTTAGCTAGAATTGTCTTGATATATAGAAATATTCTTAATTGTCTGATTTCACATAATTAATAGTTTTAATCCAATAAATTATCTAATAAATTCTTTTATAAAGCATTGTCTTCATATATAGAAACATTCTTTATTGTTTGATTTCATATAATTAGTAGTTTTAATCCAATAAATTATCTAATAAATTCTTCTATAAAGCAATAACTATTGATAAATTATTTTATAAAGCAATATATACTTATGCTGGTGTGAAATATTTTAGATTAATATAAAAAAACCAAAAAAATTAAATTAAATTATTATTTTTCATTTATAATGCACCTATCGAACTCAAATAAAATTATTTCCCCTATCCATGCCATATCTAAAATATTGGATTATATTGCCCTATCTAAAATATTTAATTTATAAAGTGCAACCAAATGTTCTAGGTCCCACTGTACAAAGAAGAAAATGCTAGAAGAGTTATTACTGCCTTAAATATAACTTTAGTTTTTAATATTTGTGAGACATATTTATTATATTTATTTATTTTTATTTATAAGTATATTTTAAGTCTAACTCAATTTTATGAAATTGACTTGCTAGATGAGAAGATTTGCATTCATTATATACTATAAAATGTTATAGTCTCTTGTTAATGTGAGATCTTTATCACACATCTCATCATGTCGAGGTTGTCAATTCGTGTATGAGACTATATATTTATGGATGATCCGATAATAACTAACATGATAAGTCCAACAAACTTTCACTAGGATAACTCAAAATAACTCTAATACTATATTAAGAAGTCGACTTCAAGCTTAACTCGAAATCTTATAAAATTGGCTTATAAGGTGAGTTTTGCACTTACTTATATACTATGAAATATTTTTATCTTTAGTCAATGTGGGCAATATACTCTCACGTCAAGACCTGCCAACTTGTACGTGAGACTATATAATGAGCGGTTCGATAAAAACTCTATAACACTTTATAACGGATGGCCTGATAAATCTAAAATAGGTTATAAATAAATTTTAAGTTTAACTTATGAAATTAATATACTATTGAATGTATCAGAGGAGAAAAGATTTTCAATAGATTTTTATGTTCCTCGGTTCTTTCTATCTCTACACATTTTTAAATAAATAAGAAAATGTGAAAACAATTATTCTATTAACTCAAAGGTCGATTATACTAAAATTTTCCGTGAAAGGACAACGAAATACCGAATTTTGTAGTTGAAAGAAAAAAACAAAATAAGGAAAACCGAACAGAAAGAATATCCCAATACAGGGGGCACGGGAAGTCGCCGGAGTAATGCGGCATTTGATAAATCTAATGCCTCCGTGGACCTCTCACCTTGTCGTTCTCTTTTTTTTCTCTTCAATCCCATTAATATCTCACTCTCACACACACCTCCCTCTCCCTTTCCCTCTCTCTCAACCATGGCGGCTATTCTCTCTTCTTCACTCTTTGCTACCTCCTCTCTCCCCAAACCATTTTCTTATTCCCGAACTCATACCGCTCCACAATTTCTCAGGTTCGTAACCCTAACCTTCCTTCTTTCGTTCCTCTGTTTTCAGTTCATTATCTGATTCCATCTTCTCTAGGGCTCGCGCTTCTCTCCTTCAGGATAACGAGGAAAAAGTGATCGTGCAAGACTCCTTCCCCTCCAAATCATCTCCACTTCACACCGCTAATGGAAAATCTGCTGCGGACTCAATTAACACCTCTGCGTTTGAGAAGCGGATTATCAAGGTCGAACAATCGGTCAATATCTTTCTCACGGTAATTTAATTATCCTCTTTCAACTCTCAACTGAAATTCGCTGTCAGAATCACTGTTACTGTTGTATTGTTGCGTACTTATTTGTTGTTCAACTTTTTACCAAAACATTTTATTTGAGTTCCTAAGAGTGTGAGTATTTAGCAAACAATTTCCGCAATGTTTTTTAAAAACGGTTTTGTCGCTTTCCTTGATATTGAAGGAAATCGCACACAAATGCAATTGATGTGGTCCAAATTGCACAACCTCGATGTTGCGGTGGAAAACGATAACCTTACACAGTCGAAACTTTTCTTGACTCGTTGGTTCTGTTTTTGGGGATTGTTATTAGTAGGAAGAAGGATGTGAGTATTAGTTGTTATTTACTCATTTTCAGTTTCGCTGATAATTTCAGGATTCTGTGATAAAGATACTTGATACTCTGTACCATGATAGAGACTACGCCAGGTTTTATGTGCTGGAGACTATTGCCAGGGTTCCTTACTTTGGTACGTACTTGAATCCTTACTGCTACACTCTACCTTTTTTTTATAAATGAACCTGTAGGTTAGGTTGTGGTTTTAATCTTAAGTTCACGATAATGTTGCGAACTTGCAATATTTTAGCTGTACTGCAGTAAAATTACCATGCTCGTCAAGCATCATAGTCAATTTTGTACTTAATTTATGTAGTCCCTGGGCATTTTCATTGTGACTTTTCAGTATTGATTTCTGTGTATTGTTATCTATGGCAGCCTTTATGTCAGTTCTCCATATGTATGAGAGTTTTGGATGGTGGAGAAGAGCAGATTATTTGAAAGTACATTTCGCTGAGAGCTGGAATGAAATGCATCATTTGCTCATCATGGAAGTAAGAGCTCTGACAATTTTTTTAATGTAACTGATGTCTGACTGGTTAATTTTCAAAGTATTTCATTCCAGCCTGCAAATCTTGTTAGTTGTCCATCCAACACTTGTTTTGTTTTTAGAGGATCAGTAGTTGAATATATCATGAATAAACTTAACCGCCGAAGCAGAAGACCTATTGAAAGTAGGAGAAAATTGAGACGATCACTTATATTGAGGGAAGGGAAATTTAGTAGTACATTGGTATGTGTCACTTTGAAGATAATGATTGGGTCCCATAAATGTACTCCTTATATGCGAGCCCATGCTTATTTTTATCAATGATAACTTGGTAGTGGGAAATGTTTTAAGTTTGCATTTTTTATTCATTTGTTTTTATGGATAATAACTCTATAGTTAAAAATTCAGATGAAAATATTCAGATAAAAGCTATTTACATTTTGTTCAAGTCCATCTTCAATGGATTGTAACAATTGGCCAGGAAGCTGTGCTCTTTTTTACCACTACATCAAACATTGCAAACTGCTTTCTGAAAGTTGTTTTGAGGTACCAATAACAGAACATGTTCTCAGAATATATTTTCCACCCAAATACTAGAAAATCAAATAAAAATTAGAAATGAATATCAAAAAGCTTTGCAAGTTTTGTAGTTTCACATGCATTAGTTGTGACTCTATTTTTCATATACTTTATTGCATGAGATGATAAGCTTGGGCCTCTGACTGCAGGAACTAGGAGGGAATGCTTGGTGGTTTGATCGGTTTCTTGCTCAGCATATTGCAATATTTTATTATATTATGACAGTTTTAATGTATGCAGTAAGTCCAAGAATGGCATGTAAGTATTAAATACTTGAATTTTGTTTAACTGCAATTCCTGCTACATCTTTTAGTTTTCTGTTTGTATCATCTTTAAGTGATCATGTGAGGAGATTTGAAGACATCAAGGGAAAAATTCCCATTTGTTTGATTGAAAAGATAGAAGTTACCTGCACATTTATGTACATATTTTCACTGGTTATTTGCTTGGTTGGATTAGTGACAGTAGTAAAGGAAGAGTAACTGCAAAAGTTTCCTAGACTCCTATATGGCCTTCTTTTCCCTAGCATCTATACCTATATGGCCTTCGTTACTTGGAAGCTTGGTTCTTGAATTATTCTATTACTTGGAAGCTTGGCTCTTGCATAACTGATTCTGTGAATGCTTTATTTTACCGCAGATCACTTTTCTGAATGTGTAGAGAGTCATGCATTTGAAACTTATGACAAATTTATCAAGGCCCAAGGAGGTATTATGGATATTTCTTTCCTCTTTTTATTTTTTTTGGTTATTTATGTTTTATTCTTTGTTTACACTCTTGGTTTATGCTTTGTAATTGAGGTCTGGAAAACAATTGGGTGTTATACTTGCACATTGTTCATGATTATTTGATACGATAATTAATGATAGATCATAAAAGCAGTTAGCCCGTAGCATAGTTGAATAATGACAGTCTGTGGTTATTCTAGCTTTATGTGGATTCTTATATTTTTCATCTTCTGTCCTGCATTAACTTGGGTTTGAAATCACCTTAATTTGCTGTATAAGCCTACAGAAGAGAAAACAGATAAATGATACTGCATTGTTTATTCAATAATAATATACGAATGATTTTATTTGATGAAAGTTCCTTACACTTTCCTTCCCATGCTCATTTTATTGTGTCTATTTGTACCAGGTGCTTAAATAACTCTAACATGGTTTGATAATTTTTTGCAGAGGAATTAAAAAAAATGCCGCCTCCTGAGGTTGCTGTGAATTATTATACAGGAGATGACTTGTATTTATTTGGTAAGCTTTTCATTTTTATGAACTAGGGTATCTACTGGAGGAAAAACCTGGAATTCTCACTTTACATATAATTTTCCTCAGATGAATTTCAAACTTCCAGAGTTCCAAATTCTAGAAGACCTAAGATAGGTATGCCTTGAAACCTGGTCCAACATTACTTTATTACTAATTTTCTATTCTGAATTGTTGTCTGGGGGAGGGGATTTTTCTAGCACAAGTCCTTCAGAATAATCAATGGTTCAAGTTTTTAAGTGGCTAATCATTAATCAACGTTTTGAACATTGTATATTATTTGTGCTGTTAATTGCTCCTGTCCTGAAGTGAAAATATTTGTACGTAAACTTCATTCTTGAGGTTTTCCCAACCCCTTTTTTGTGTAATTATTTGTTTTAGAACAAGTAAAATACTTCTTTGCAGTAGAATTTTCAATATGCTGTAAAAAATTCTCACAGAGATGATTAATAGTTTATTTTTTGTCATCTAGAGAATCTATACGACGTATTTGTAAATATCAGAGATGACGAAGCTGAACATTGTAAGACAATGAAGGCTTGTCAAACCCATGGGAACCTCCGGTCACCTCATTCATATGCAGAGGATGATGATGTTTCAGTCTGTGCTCTGGAAGCAGATTGTGAAGGAATAGTAGACTGTATAAAGAAATCGGTTACTCCTAATCCAGCCAAGGTCAAGTAAGACATGTGGCACAATACATAGTGTATTCATTTAATAAGATAGGAGGGCAGTAAATAGTTGATATTGGATGTGGCAAGTAATTGTCCTTATAGCAAGTAAAGGTGTATTTATTTATATTTAACCTTAAATTTTGTTAAATCAACATAATGAAATATCTTATATTGACAATCTTCTGTAGGTTAGATGTTCATACTTCACTCATTGAAGTTATCAAAGAAAATAATGTTGTGGAGATTGTCTATAGTTTGCTCTTGTCTTTTCCTTATTTTTGGAATTTGGAGCTTTTCCATTAGAACTAGAGGGTTTCATGCGTTGCCTTGTAGAACCATATCTATCACTGATGTATTCAGATTATAACAACTAGAGAGAAAAATAAAAATAAAAGAAGAAAAGAAAGAAATACCAGAGAGGACGACAAAAAATGACAGCCTTGCGCGACTGGTTGGTGGGATTGGAAGGTTCACATGAATTGGAGTATTGATGAGGTGTGAAGATATATATGCCAAAATCATTTCCTTTATTTCGTCATGAGCATGCAAAATTCCATGTCTCTAAAGGCTTCTATTTTTTTCATGATTTTTTTTTCTTAATTTCTGGGGAGAGGATAACTTTTCCACAGGATAATGGCTACAGCTAGCCATGGTCATCTTTGCCAATTGCCAATTATAATAGCCAGATTTCTGAGGGTGTGAGAAGCCTCACATCTGGCTGTGGCAGTTTCTGGATTTTCCTCGTATGATTTCCTCAGGTGTAATGGATGCAACATTATGTCTTTTTTTAGATATTTCTCTCAATTCCACGGATGCCATACTATCACAGCTTAAGATATGTAGCATTCTTTTCCTGATGATTGAAGATATTTTCATCTTTTCTTTCTAGATATTTCTCTTCACTACATTCGCAATAATTACACAAGTTATAATTCCCTTTCATCTATTGTTCTTCCTGCATTTCATTTCAGAGAAATGCTCTAAAACTTATTTTAGCTGACAAATATCAGTCACTTTCCCTGAGCTTAGTATGTATCTCAAACGGCTCAAAAGCAATCCGCCAGCACTGTTCTTCCTGTGAATAAGCTAGGTTCAATCAAATCCTAGGCTTGCCCCATTCACATTCCTTGTGATCAGACCTTTCTGATAGATCAATCACATCACACCCATTAAATCTCCTAATTCAGAAAAATATTGGAACACTTTCATGAAGTTGTGGTTGCAGTTCAAACTTGTATTGACGATGATTTGGGGTCTGTAACCTTCTTAATTGACTGGGTGAGATGGCTATGCTAAGGGGGACATATAGCGAACAAAGGTGATCCAATAGGATGCTAAGACTCATCAATGAAGTTAATCCTGACCCTTATTAGAAGAAGAAAATAAAGTTATTTCCAATAATGTGAAGCTAATTTTTTTATAGAAAAATACATTTAAAGTATAACTTGATATTTTGGAATTTAATTATTATTAACATTTTTTTAATAACAACCATTTAAAAATAAAACTTAAGTACTAAACTATTTCTTATTATATGTCTAACATATTAGTTGGTTATAACATTGTAAGAGATAATATTACTAAATTTTTCAGTTGTTTATTAAATTATCAAGTTAAAGATTAGGTAAAATTAACACGTATCTTTTTTTTTGTAAGAATTTTTTATTTTTAGGATCTAACTTTACAATTTTAAGTTTCTTTAATATGTTTCATTTTCTCTGGTTTCCTTGAAAGAAAAAAAAAATCTAAATTCTTTCTTAACACATTGATTAATTTGTTCTCCTTCAAACAAAATAACTTTTAAAAATTATGTTAACTATATTTGTATCGTATCATCTTTGAGTTTCACTATTAAATAAAGAAGATAGTAAGAAAGAGGTGATGAAACCATAACAATAGACAACATTTTTCTATTATACTGATTAACTTATTTATTTCTAAATGAGGTTTGCACCCATTTATATATATTATCCTCATTTTTAATCGATGTTTAATGTATTATCCTAATCTCTAGTCGATGTGAGATCTCCAACATATCTCTAGTCGATGTATAATGTATTATCCTCATTTCTAGTCTACGTGAGATCTCCAACATATAATCTGTAATTGACTTAATCTTAATGAAGAAACAAAATGAAAAAAATAGTTAGGATAGAAAGTAAAAATATTGGGTATATATATATTACTCAATTACTAATGTGTTATTTAACAAATAACTAATCACTTAAGAAATACTGGTAAATAGTAACAATCAAACAAAAAAAAGTATTGAGCACTAATATAAGAATCATATGCAGAAATCACAAATTTATGTACCTAACATACTAAATCATATGAGGAAAATAAAAAAAAAATTCAAGAAACTTATGAATAAAAATCTCGTTACTAATTTTCTAAAAATTATTATAAAAGATATTATGAATTTTAAAGAATCATTAAAGAGTTAAAATAAGAAAAATAAGTAACTAATTAGTGAAGATCCATGCAAAATGTTAGTGTTAGATTTCACTAAACGCTAGGTTGAAAAATGTGGAAACAACTAGTAGTTGTGAAATTGAAATCAATTAATAGAAAAATTGAATCTAATACAAGCACGCCATGCAGTTTTGATAAAGCTGTTTCTAACTGATTCTACAATCTTTTAACAGTACAGTGGAGAAATCAAGGCAGCAATACACAGATAACAAAGGAGATAATAATCAAAGCAGGAAAGAACAACTATTTAAATATCAGGGAAGTGGCACTGATGATGAATGATGATGGAGAGCCTTCAGGTTGGGGTGAGGGTGACGTATGTATGAAGAAAAGCAGCTATAATATGATAGATATACCTTTTCTGAACCATTACGATCCCAAGTTCAATGAACATTAGGGAATTGGAAGAAAAACCTGTATTGAGACAGGAGCTAGCAGATTCACCTACAAAGATAATCATTCTTCAAAATTTTCTTTTATCAACAAACAATTAAATTAATATATAGTGGAGTATTTAGGGAACGTTACTATAAAAAAAATGTTTAAGGCTAGTTAGCCCCATTCCCTTACATGATCCTTCTGTGTATATTGATACATTTCTCAGAATACTACTTATATGCTTGAGTCTAAACACACTTCCAAAACACTTATATGATCATGCAAGGGATCAAAATGACATTTCTTCCTGCATCCCACAAAAACTCAATCCAAAATCTCCTTTCATTACGGAAGGTCTAAATGTAAAACTACATTCTGGATTATTCTGATCTCCAGTTATTAATACATTCCAATTTCTAATGACTGAAGAGTGGCTTTGGAATATTGTCCATGTTTGCTAAGTGGCATCTAAAAGAAGGCCCTGGACAAAGTATCCGAGTTCAAAAGGAAATTCTTGAAACCTTTTTTCAATGCGAACTAAATTTTTTGAATGCTTGGAGTAGATAGTTTTCCAGTTGTTTTTCTTAAATTTTGGTCACACAAATTCTTGGCAACTGAGAGATTACTTTTGGTAATTGTTTTTTCAGAATCATCAGTTTTTAACGATCAATTTTGCACACCAAAGAAACAGTCAATTTGTTGACCATTTTGGTCGATGAGGTTTTATTTTGTGTCGGCATACGTTAAACTTGTTACTTTTGGAGACATGGTTCGATGTGTGAAATGTAGTGTACGAGAAAAATGCTTTGGGAGTAAGGCAAGAATGCAAGATGTGGTGGAATGAATCAGTTTCCCAACTGAGGAAGAGATGATGCTCCGAAAAGCAAAAGCAAAAGTAGAAAAGTAAATAGGTAAAGGGAAACGCAGATACATGAATGCCTCTGCACTGCAGGCCTATGGTCCGTTTCTATCAGGGAAAGGGAGAACCATACTGTAATCAACTGATTCCTCGAAGCAAAGTGCTATGTTGCCGTGCATGGTTCATGATTGTTATGTAGCATATATATATATACACCTTCAAGTTTCAGCTATTTTTATTTCATTACGTGTCTACTGGGTATTTCCTGAAGAGGAGGAATCATAAAGGTTCTTCTGCAGTTCCCTCTTGCTTCTTAAACCTAGAATGAGTGATTAGAACAAAAACCTTCATGTTGGTATTCACTATATCTTCTGCTTTATTTCACGTTTCACTTATGCAAACACTTTTTAAACTTTTTTTTGTTAATATATATATATATATATATATATATATATATAATTTTTTATACCAACTTTTCAATTTTTATTCTTCACCTGTTTATAAAAAAAATCAATTCTTATACTTTTAATTAGTTAGGTCAGGTGCGACGCAAATATTGAAAAAGAGGAAGTTCATTTAATTATTAGGTTTTGGGTCTATTTAAATATGGACAAAGTCATTGCAAATAAAAACTCAATTAAAAAAAAAATACTTAAGAATGACCTCATTAAATAACGTGAAATTAGTTATTATTGTTTATATTTTAAACTATTATACATGATTTTTTGTGTGTATTTTGCAAGTAAATATTTATTTTTTTATGATCTAAAGTCATCAAATATATTATTTATAATAATATTTTATGATAACAATATACATCATCGCTCTAGTTTAATATTGTTTAAAGATAATGGAAACATATTTTATTTATATTATGGGTAGAGAGTTTAAGTACATTATACCCAATTGGCTTTCTTTGACAAAACGTGAGTTTCTATGGATTATATTGTTTCAAGAACGAAAGAAAGCAAGTGACGTATCTATAAAATAATACAAATACATTTAATAAAAACTTAAATATAAGATAAATAAGACTATTTTTTTAATTGTAAAGTCTTCTGTCATCAAATATAACATAAATAAGACTATTTTTTCCGTTATCAATTTTAAATTGAAGAAAGAGATCCCTCGTTCTTTCTTTTATTTCTTTCGTACCAATCGTATTATATTAAGATTAAAATTTAAATATCAAATTGTATTAAGATAAAAATTTAGAGATCAAATCGTATCATTAAGATCAAAAATTCAAAAATAGATAAAATTAAACAATTCAACGGATATTTAATTTGTTTGTCGGCCTGGTGGTCTCTATTATATATTAAAAAATCAAATTTGTTGTTATTTTAAAAAGTATACTACAAAAGTCTAATTGTATCCGTCTTTTAAATAAAAGTGTGTGTTCTTATAATTACAACTAATTAAAAAGATTTCTTTAAGCATAAAATAAATCACTTTATAAAAGTCTGAGAAAACAATAATTTCATCATTCTCAGCAGACGCATACACACGTTTAATCTTAAAACTAAAAACCAAAACCGATCAAAACAAAATTGAACTAATATGTTGAAGCAGTTGAATTAACGAACCATTTAACTCTTTAAACATAATCAAATGATTGAATCTGAAGTGTAAGCAATGAAAAGTTAGCAACTATCATTCTTCCTCGTACTTACACCAAAAAACTAAGTAAAGCTTCAAATTAATTTTGAGTGGCTGAGGGTATGTTTCCTCTTTGGACAATGTTTGCATGGTGGAAGGCCTGAGGAAAGAATCGTTATCCTTATATTAAAAAAGGGTAGGTGAAGTTAGAGGAGCATAATTACCTTAACCAGTCACCTATGACTGGTGTTTTATTTAACTTGCCTTGTCATTTTCATCAAAGATTTGTGTACTGTCAGTTACATGGTAGAGTGACCTTTTTGACTGGAAAAGTTGCTGCTCTCAATGGGAATGCATTATCTTATTAACTGCGCAACCGCAATTTTCTGCCATGCATGTAATGCGAAACACTTTTACCTAGTAGTGTCTTAAAAAAATGATTTCAGATTACCAGCAATAAAGTAATAGGAGGGAAAATCTATGGTGTTGATAGACTTTACTTAAGCGTTCCATTCACTTTTTTTATGAGCAAAAGAAAGAATAAAATTAATAAGAATATTTAAGAGATACTCCACCCCTATACAAAATCTTCCTAATCTTCTATTCACAAGAAACCAAGGATTTTACTGTACATACACAAAATCAGGAAGTGTGCTAGAATAATGATGCTTAAACAGATAAAGAAAAAAAAAACAAAGCTTCACTGCACAAGGAAACAACCTCCTATGATATTTAATAGTCCACAAAGATCATTCCCCTCTGCAAAAAAGTTCTGCATAAACTTCTTGCTCCCTCCTTATGCTTCAAAGCTTCCAGAACCATCACCACTTTCGTGCTTATCACCACCAAGAACAGATTGCACACTTCTATTCTGCGAAAAACCAAGTTGATTGGCACTTATGCAGCAATTTTGCAGCAACTCCACACTTTCATTAGCACTGCATACCAAGCCATCCATTCACTGCAACACATATATATCCTATTCTATTCACACGCTTTGTTCACCCCTTTTCCTAAGTTCATATTTTTCCTTGCAGGCTATTTTTATGCTAGTCAAACATTTTCTTACACATTATGAGTGTAGTTTCACTTGACAAAGAGACAGATTACACACTTTTATATTTCTGAAACAAATTTCAGCCAATAAAGAGTGTTATTAGAGAATAAACTATAAGGTAGATAATTTGTCTAGTCAACAAACAGTCTTATTATTTTTTAATTTATAAAAAAACTAATAATATTTTATTATATATCACATTTAGAAATTAAAATTCGTTGAGTTGTATAGAGTAATTGATAGGGTTCTAGTTTAATTAGAGATTTTGAGTTTGAGTTATAGAAAGAAAAACAATATAACATATTTAAAATTATATAAAGATTGTTTGGACACTTTAGACTGTAAAAAATTGTGTTAAAAGAGTGCATTCTAAATTTTCTCTTTTTATATTGAACAAATTAAACTAGATTTGGAGTATTATTTTTGACCTGGAAGAAGAAGGTAGATTTGGAGCAGTGGTGGTTGTGGTCCCACTATAGCATTATGAGTAGTAGAAATTCCCCTCAAGAGATTTTATAAATAAGGTTGAAGAATATAAAATTAACAAGAATCATCTAGTTCTCTTATCAATTGTTCAGACCTACTTTCCCCAATTCTTTAATCAATTTTCCAGATGCTACTGGCAGCCATTCAGTGCTGGGTTTCAAATCCAAGGAAGCTGCTTTCTTACCAACTTTAGATTGCTAACATGATTAAAATTCTTGTTTGGTCGCTGTCCAATAGTTTTAACATATCATTATTGTACCTTTCGGTTCCTCAAATGGAAACTTAATTAATTACCAATCACAACGATTGGTATTCCCCTGTCAAAAGTAACCTCTATAAGAAGTTAGAACCACATTAATTAATAGCCCAACATGCAATTCAACCATTTTTTAAGAAAGGAAAAAATAAGACACAAGAGTTTAAATGTTTGACATATATGATGAATAAGTGGTGGTTTGGAGTAATAGAAGTTAACAAGGGAGTGGTTACTAAATAACCATAGATTAATGCTTTGCTTGCACTTTTGCCTTTACATCACATCATCAACTATGAAAAACCAAAACCACGGGACATGCTACTCAATCCATATTGGAACAACATCTGACAAGTGGGTTGGATTACTGTTGCTACATGTGTCAATATTTTACGTCCATATTCAAACTTCAATCAACTTAACTGCCCAAAATAAATCCAAATTCCCACTGTTTGTAGCGTCATCAAACTAACACAATTCTCTAAATAAGTAAAGATTTTCCATTTTCATGAGAACAAAATTCAAGTGAAAATCATCTTACCTTTTAGTATTTCCATTTATTCAATTTCTTCTGTGGATATCTGTCCCCACTTCCTAGGAAAAGAAGGAAAATAGGTTATTAATAATGCTAAGGAGTCGTCAATTCCCTTTTGCCACTTCCAAACTTTAACTATTTCCTCTCTTCACTTTTTTCAGTGGGTAATTCGTGTTTATCTTGGGTTCATTTTAGTTGAAATCCCTCTCTATTTCTTTTTATTTCAATGCATGGCAGGATAATATATAACAAACAAAATATCTATTTTCACATTCTCTTTCTTTATAGCACTCCTTATTCTCCAGTTGTTATAATGAAAAGAAAGAAAAACTTCAAATGTACTGTGTTTATTTCTTCTCTTCTCAATCATAAGAAAGGGTGCCATAAAATTTCTATCTATCTATATAGAGGTCTTTTGACACCACTGTTTTGTTTCTACATCCTTATGAGAACCGCACATATAATTTAATTAAAATAGAAATTAAACTATTGAATATAAAAGTAATAAAATAGGTTGTAAATTCGTAAAGAAAGAGAGATAGAGGGAAGAGGAGAGAGAAAATGTGTGACTCTATATTGATGATATTATCATAACCAAAGAGGAATTATGAGAGACAGATTCTTGTAAAATGGGGAAGATGAAGTTACTTTCTAAAACAGTGTATCAGTACATCGCATTAACTTGATCATCATATCCCAGACGACATCGCTGATCACACACACACGAACTATAAGATCAACCTAAGACTTTATTTTTTAACTATATATATTATAAGGTTTGATTATACTGCACAAGCTTACATACCAAATTATCAAGGGCATCAAACACTATTCGGTGAGCTGAGTAGCCTTTGTTTATTATTAACATAAACACACATACGTTTCCATGCTTATATATATTTCTATGCTGAGAGTCAAACTGTGGCTATGGCCCCCACATCAGCGGTTGACACGGCCTTCATAGCTTCAAACCTTGGCTCTTTAGCCTGAAACTTGAGACCAGCATAGAGCTTCATGTATTCATTAAACACAAATTTCGGGTACACTTGGCTTGTCTCATCCGATTCCTTCACCAAGGCTGCTGCTGGTGAAATCACAGCATCATCACCAGGATTATAGAACGAAGCCAGGGACATTCTGGTGCCATCCGTTTGAGCAATGACACGGTGCATGACACTCTTGTACTTGCCATTGGTTATGACCTGTTAATGTCACGCCCACAAAAGACCAAAGGAGATGAATTATTTAGAGGAATTAGAGCTAATAATAATGCACTGAAAGCCAAAGCTAGCTATCACTATGCTGTTGGGTGTGATCTGTGATTGAAACGTTATATGGTATATATTTTCTTGTGTGAAGAAAAGTGACTAGTGAGAAACATTATAAGGTAGTGGGGCATGTGGATGTATGTAGTATGTATGTACCTCAAGTTGGTCACCAAGGTTGACGACAATGGAGTGACGCATTGGTGGGACATCGATCCACTGGTCATCCTTGAGGAGCTGCAGTCCACTGACCTTGTCATCTTGGAACAGTAGGATAATGCCACCGGCATCTGTGTGAGCTCTTAGGCCCTTGATGAGATCAGGGGTTGGACAAGGAGGGTAGTTGCTAACTTTGGTGCCAAAATTTGGGCCCTTGGATCCATAGAACACCTTCTTTAGGTACCCTTTCTCCAGTCCAAGATTCTCACACAGCAAATCAAGAAGATGCTCTGCAAGTTTTTCCAACTCCAGTGCAAACTGCTTCATTATCTTTCTGAAAGAACAAAACATATAGTGAGACACAGCTTTTATACCAAAATTAAACTTAAATGAACAAGGGTGCATGGATTGAATTGAAGCTTACAAACACAAATTTGAAAATAGATTTCATCTTTTGCTTTCGTATTGTTTTTTTGGTTTCAAACCAAGTATATAAGCTGTGGAAGTACCTTTATAAATATATATGATGAAACTGAGTTTACTGGATAAACCTAAATTGGAGGTCAAGAGAGGGAAAGTGAAATATAACCTTACAGTTTGGAGAGTCACAACATCCTTTCGAAATGTAAAACTAAAAAGATAACTTTAATTATTTTCTTTTTAGATAAGTCTGATTGTAATGAGGTTTTATCTTACTTTTGTCTTGAAAGTCAGATTGAAATAAAAGAAGGGTGGCCAATTTCGCCAAATGAGTTAGCAAAAAGTTGATTCAAACTAAAGTTGGTAAATTTTGATCCAAATATGCAGTAGATGTAATTCAGTGTGACCTGTAGTCTTCATCAAGATCTGCGTTCTCTGAAACATTGGAGACTGGAAGATGGCGCAGAAAAAAGGTGCTTTCCCAGTCCAAGTCATTGATTTCTGACTCAACAGACTCAAGTCCTTTGTTGGCCACCATTTCTTTGAACCTTTGCTCCATAGTCTTCTTGTAGTGCTCTTTTGTGAACCTCTCCACGGTGTCCATCAACTCAATGGATATACCATGGTTCACCAACTTGAAAAACAAACACAAAGCAAAAACCGACAAAATTAACTGATTAGGCCTTTTCGGGAAAACTCATGCATGGGAAAATTTTATTGGTAAGTGGTTGTGATTAGTACCTCAAGGAAACCCCAGTTCTCACAAGCATCTTTTATTGTCTCCATGGCAGCTCCTCTCTCTTCTGTGTTAAGCTTCTCCATGTCAACAACTGGAAAGTTTGCCATTTGCTTCTTTCTTTTCTATCGCTTTAAACAACTATGTGATTGTGAGTATATGCTGTGAGTAGTGATGCTTTCAGAGGTGCAATCTACTGTATTTATAGGCCTCAAATTCAAGGAGAGAGGCTAAGAAAAGAAGAAATTTTATTTAATTGTTTAAGAAAAGAGAAAGTGGTGTGCGGACGCATGTTGCCTAATTATCTACAATTCTTTTTCCAATTTTCTTCATTTTTATTATAAGGTAAATCAAATTAAAGGAAGTGTACAAGGAATTCTAACTATTTTGCGAAAAGTTTAAGAATTAATAGCTGAACAACAGACAAGTTATATGCACCAAACTCTCATGAACAGTATTTTTTTTGTTATCTTCGGTTCAAACATAAGCCAACTTCATCCTTTTAAATGGGAAGAATGAAACATTAAAAAAACTAAAAAAAGAATTTACAGAAAAAGTCACTTTCTCTTAAGAAAAAATTAAATTGTTTACTCTACTATAATTTGTATTTTTCCAGTCTCTTGCAAAAAATTAATAGAAAGACACAATGAGTAAATTTGTGTTTATGGAGAAGGGTATAATTGCTGCACAAGTTAAACATAAAAAAATTTCAAATAGAGAGAATCATGTTTCGATATAGAACCTGGTAAAGTGATTTATATGGTAATATCAAAGAAGGAATCCTCTTACCTAAAAGAATCAATGGATTGACAATTTTAATTACAAAAATAAGACTTGAACCAAATTCAATAGAGATGTTGATGTCTTCTCTCATCTATTGAGATTTCTTCAGGTCTCTCCATAATGTAGAGTTTCTTATGTTGTTAGAAAATCATTAATAGCAAAAACTTTTGTATATTTAGACCAAAAACATTAATGTTTGTCACAAATTGTGTTTTGACCATTTCAAAAAATTATTTTACAACATTAGCTGCTTCAAACTTGTTTGTGAGAAAAACTATCCAAGTAAAATGATAGTTTTTAAGACTTAGAAAGACAAAATATTTGAAAACTCGAAGTAGAAAGATTATGTGTGAAATCAAAACAAATTTCATTAACTCCAAAGTCAAAGGATTTTATCAGTCCAAATTTAGAATGTCAAATAAATTCTTACAAAAATGAGTGTTTTAATAAGAAACATCAATATTTGTATTGATATGAAAGAAAACAAAATTATAATTATTTTATGAAAAAAATTGAAGGAAACAACATGTATAATCACTACAAGAAAATTATGAAATAGAAATCAATTTTAGAGAAAAAAAAATTAGTTGTTATAGTGACTAAATTAGATACCATTTTAGAGACTAAAAAAAATTGATTTCTAAATTAGTTTTTATTATTGTTAAATGGTTTCTAAGTTGGTATCTAATTAGTAAACAAAGTTTTTTTCTACCAAATTTAGAATCTAAATAAGTGATAGTTAATTAGATACCAATTTAGATATCAATTTAAAAACTATTTAACAATAATAGAAATTATTTTTTTAAAAATTCTTTTTTCTAAAATGGTCTCTAATTTAGTCAATATAGCAACTAATTATATTTAATTTTTAAAATTACTTTTTATTTTATGATTTTTTTTAAGTAAATATTTCAATAATAAGATTATTAATGACAAATTTATAAAGTGAAGCATATCTAGAATAAAAAAAATTTAAGAAAAGTGATAGACAAATCACTATGAATCAAGGAACCAGTGACAAACAACACATTAATTGAGGTACATAAAAAAAGTATTCTAATAAAATGATTAGATAATATAATACCAGTCACATATGTAAGATTGAAAAAATGACAAAAAAAAAATGAGTAAAATGATTCCTTACCCCTGAATTAATTATTTATCTACTCTTAAGTAAAGGAGTGATAAAAATAATAATAAAAATTAAATTATTAAAAAAAATAAAGTAAACATAATAATACCACTAAAAATTCTCAATTATGAAATATTAAAAAAAAAACTAATAAAATTATTATTGAAATAAATTAAAAAAATGACTTTTGTTACTATATGAAAAGGGAAAAAATTACATAATTTATTAAATCATAATGTATGTTTACATGTAAAAGTATTATATATATATATATAAATAATGATAATAAAAATTAAAAAGATATATAATATTATATAATATCTATAATACAAATTATATTTAATTTTAATATTAATAAAAATCTCTTTAAATTAATATTTCTCTGTCTCACAAGTTGTAGTTCACGGATATTAGTTCCATACAATGACATTAACTTTTATGTATAATAATTAAGGGACTTTGACACGTTGTGACCCAACTTCTTTTTACATTCACTTGATAACTCAGAGTATTATTATTTTAATAATTTTTTTATATAGTTTAAATACAATAAATTTATTTTTTATTATATTATATTTTTTATTAAAATCATCACATCAAGAATGACTTTTTTCATAATTAAGTGAACACATTTTTAACAATTCAACACATGGGTATGCCATGTGCCGCCAATATAGAGTTAAAATGAGTTACCTTTGTAGAATGTAACATTTTGGCTTCCAAATAAATAAATAAATTATTTTTAATGAATAAAGTATTTATTAAAGGATATGTATATCCTAATTAATATTAATGGTGACTTTTATAATTATTAATTATTTATTTTTATAAAAGGGAATAACTTTTATTTTGTTTTCTCTATTATGATTCTAGTATTTATTTGATTGATTATTTCTTTCTAGTTAGACCTAGAAAGAATGTAATGTCGATAAGACTATTTGCTTTGATCTCAATAAAATAATATAAGAGATATTCATTCTCATATCATTTGTCTTTTTTCTACTTTTTTGTTCGTCTCTGTTCTATTTTATATTATGGTATAAGAGCAATTTAAAATCTATCCTAGTGAGTGTTTGTTGGGCCTATCGTATCACTCGCTATCGGGCCGTTATCGGACCGCCTATAATATGTTGTCTCACACACGAGTTGTCACTCTCGACGTGAAAAGTGTGTGTTGGAGATCTCACATCAACTAGAGATAAAAATATTTCATTGTATATAAGTGAGTACAAACTTCACTCCATGAACCAGTTTTATGGAATTGAATTAGATTTAAAGTTCACTTTGTAATATGTTATCAGAGTCATTTAAAGCATATCTTATCGAGTATTAAGAGTTGAACTAATAATAGGATATGGTCTTCTCATGTTGACCGTCCTTGTAACTTGGTCGTGCAAAAAGTTTACATTTCTATCGCTTCATAGATAAGATATTTGCTTACTTAATGTGATAGGCACAAATATTTCATGAGAGTTTTGAAAGAAACCGGTGATGGCTTGAGAAGTAAAGAGAGAAAAATGTTTAATTTTGTGTGTGGCACTTGAAGAATAGTGAAATTATTAAATATAAAGGGAACCAAGTTGGGTGGGAAACATAAATATGGGGAGAAGAAAAAAAAAGGTTAGAAAAATATGATGAAAAGACAGAGCAGAAAGTCGTGGAGAATGTATGTGTGCACATATTGATGGACCCCTACCACCTTTTCTCACTCAGAATTAATGTGACCATGTTCTTCGTTAAGAGTTTGAGTCATTAATGGGACCCTCTTCCTGCGTCTTCACTCTCTCTTCGTTTCTTCATCACAATTTCACCCAACCCCACAACCTCAAGTGGCTACACCAGTTACCACCACGCGCGATTCAAACCTCTTTTTCATTTCGGTTTTTCAATTCTCTTCCTACAAAATATTTGTAAGTAACTCTCTCCTTGTCTTTTTTTCTTTCATCAAGCATGGACACGTTAAGGAAACTACGACGAAAAGATCTTGCTATAAAGATTAGACATAGATCTAAGCTTTAGATCGACACCATCATGCCAAAATCAATCATCCTCTCGTCTCGATCCATTCTTCTTTTACTCGACAAAATTATCACCCAGAATCGCCTAATAATCATGCTATTTAAACAAATCTAATCACGCACACATATATATTATATAGCTACGCTACCCAAATTCATCCATATTGCATATATATACTAATTAAATAACTTAACTTCCCCCTAGTTGGAGTCTTTTGATATTTATTTTTTTTTGGCAACAAGTATAGATTTTACATGCATTGGTGACATTAGTATCTATCAATCTCGATCTACCTTATTAAAATAACACTAGATCTTTGTGTTGAGTAGTTTAAGGGTTAAATTCTTTTTATATTTCACTAATTTCATCTATCCTTTATTTTTATTTATTTATTATTTGATGATAAGGAACACGATGATTAAGCTCACTCACTCAATATGGTGTCTAGTCAACCCAATTCAATTGATCTTAATTTCATACTCAACCGATATCAAAATCAAATTATATGTAAAAAAAAATATTTGTTAGTTGTTGATTACTCTACCTCGAATCAAAATATTAATTAACTTCTATAAATAGATTATATTAACTAACATTGTGCAATAAAAAAAAATAGCATATAGTCGGAAACTAGTTCCTTTTAAATACAAAAATTACTTCAATATTTTATGCTTTTCTTAACAAAGCTTATTACGCAGGCAAAGTTAGGAGTTAAATTTATTAAACAAAAATATATGCTTAAAGGATTTATCTATACCTAAAAAAGTTAGACTTAATGATGTTTATATATTATGTTTTATATGATGATAATGCATTAAAAAAACAAGAATTTGGTAAGAGTGGTTTGATAATCGTGGGAAGAAGCAGCTAGAAAAATGAAATGTCGTGGTCCTTAATATCGTTCATTGCACTAGATCGATGCATGTATATGAGCACGATGGTGGCTTTTTCTTTTTATTATCTTGATTGCTAATTTGTTTGTAGACGAAATAGAAAAAATAGATGTCATCGTCCTGAATTTTATCGCAGAGATCAATGCATGTATAGAGGAGAAAATTTTAAACTGTTTTTTTCGTTTTATAATGTTAATATGGTAACAAGAGGAAACTTAAAGAGATAGAATTTGAAAGTGGTTATAGAACAAGAACCAAAAGAAAACATTATAAGTAATTAAAATGCAAAGAAAAAGTTTACCTATGACCTCATTGTGATGAATACCCTAATATAAATATTAGGCAGCAGCCATCAATAGGGTCCAAATATGACACAACATAAGCCACCGTTCAAGGGTACATGAATTTGGCTGTCCTTAATTATATTTTGGAAAATTGAATAATAATAATATAAAGTCAATACTACTCACATTAACTATTTTCTTTTTATTCCTCTCATTTCTTATACGAAACATGAATCTTTGTACGATATGTTACCCATTTCTTCTAACGATATCTATCGTACGTATTATATACACCTGAAAAATGTAATATCTACACGTTTTCTGGTTGATGTCAATTATATGTTTACAATCTAAAAATTTAAAGGTTATTAATGTACCCTACAAAAGTGATATAAAAAAGTTATTCTAAAATATTTATTACAATTGATAAAATTAATTTATAAACTAATCAAATACTAATAACTTATATTCACTTAAAAAAAAATAAGAATCACTTAAAATAACTAACCCTTATAAAAACAAAAACATCAAAAGAGTTAAAGTTACACCCCTCTAACCCAAACACCCAATAAAAACATGTTATGTTTCAAAAATCATGATATCCAATGAAACTCACACACGAGAGAAATCAAAAGAAATATACACATTAACATAATCAATCACCAAAAGAAACTTTTAAAAAATAACTCCACACGTAATTTTACCATATACTGAGAAATCATAAATACCCTAAACTCTTTTTTAACATTCTGAGTAAGTTTTCACTTGAGTAAGTTTTCAGCTTAATGGTAGACAATAGCATGATCATACCTTGTGAATAAATTAAAAAGCGAAAGGCAGACATTTAAATAGGGTCAGCAAACGTGTGAAGTAAAAAGTGTGAGCGGAGCATGAGTGGCAGTATAATTAATAAAGGGATCAATTAACATGTCTCAACTCGTGATTCAAGTACAAGACATGCATTCAGAGATCTCGGAAAATGTTTTCCACTTACCTTTAATGTTTACTTAAATTAAATGATGATGATGATGTAACTTAGTGATTTCATCTAAATTACTACTCTGCCTTTTTTTTTTACCCAGCTGCTATAGATGATTTATTAATTAAGAATCGAAAAAACTGTAAATGATTTCAAAGGATTTTGAGTAAATATAGATAAAATGTTTTATTGAACGTAAATCGCTTATTGAATCTTTTATCTAAAGGATTTAAGTTTTTTATTTCTCTGCTTAAACTTTTTCTTTGAATTTGAACATTACATCTTCAATTAGTTGTTATATATATATATATAATTGCATTATGCTATTAATTAGTTTGCTCAAAATTACTAAAAGTGTTCAAAATTATCTTTATATGTGTGTTTGTGAAAATCAAATTTCGTTAGACAAAGCATAAAAATGTTTTACTCTAAAGTTAATTAGTGTTAAATTTTACTGTTTTCATGAAATTACGTACTTCAATTCATTTAAATCGAAAATTTAAATACTATTAGTTTTAGAAAACTCATAATTATAATTTTTTAATATTTATACAAATTAAAATATTTATTTTTTACATAAACTAGACAAATAATTATGTAACCTTAAAATATTTTTTGATAGTGTAAGTTGATAACTAATTACATCTTCAAATTAAGAAAAAAATTGATTTTTTTTGTCAACTCACTAATTAGTGTTTTTTTTTAATTTATGAAAATCCGGAATGTTATTATCTTACTTTTTTTTCAATTTGCAAGTTTTTTAAGATATTATTAAAAAAATGGATGTCGACAATGTTGATATATATACATTTTAAATTTTAATACCATAACTAAGGTTTTTGTTTTGTTTTTAAAATGTTGGAAACATATTCATTTACTGTTAGTAATCTAATATGTAAAAGAAGAAATTTTTATGTGTTTCATCTAAATGATAGAACTCATATCGAATAGAAGTTATTTTATATTATATAAATTAGTGTAAATTTAATCAATTTTTTCAGTTGGTGGAATAACTTGTTTAACCTACTAATAAATAATGAATTAAGATGATCTAAAATTTTCTAATTCATCATTCAGAGTCAGATTAAAATGTTTTTTTTTAACTCAAATAGTAATGATGAACTAACTTATATGAGTTCCTGTGATTTATTTTGACACTTTGTATAAATAAATATATATAAATTTGTTCTTCTCAAATTAATTGTTATTTTTTTCAAAATTTTACTAGTTTAAAAGAGTCTAACAAAATATCTCTTGGCCTATTTGTTTAGTATTTTTTTTCTTTTATAATTTTATAATTTTTTCTGTATTTTTTAATGGTAAGAAAAAAAAATATTTTAAAAAACTTGTTAAATAAACCCCTCCCTCATCTTAACTTTTTCACTTAATATAAATAAAAAGAAATAGATAGTGTATGTTATTTTCTTGGGGACAAAGATAATCCGTTTAACCAAACATTGGGAATGTTTGACGGAAAGAATTTTTAGGGCGAGTGGACATGTCCTCGATCCCTCATCATATACAACCAAACAAACAACTCTTGATTTAACTGCCATTGTCACTCACAGTCTTTATAATGGCATGTAAATAACTAATTTGACTTTCTCCATTTATTACTAAAATTGTGATATCCTTCCTTACAAACATAAAATTACTCAGTCCCTAGTTATACCATCCTTTTTCACAAAGTTATTTATGTTTTTATAAAAATATAGTCGGTAACTAATGCTCTATTTGTTTTTTTAAAGTGAAGAATGTCGAAGAACAATTTAATATAATTTAATGAATAAAAAATATTCAAAAATAAAAAACAAAACAAAATATTAAAAAAAATTCACATAAAAATTACATTAATCACAAAATTCAATAAATATTTTTCACAAATTTATTCTAACCTACAATAATCCAAACAACTTCATTATCCTTTCAAATCACTCTAAACTCTCTGTCAAATCTCCTCCCAAATTCAAACATATCTTAAATGATACAAGAATTATTTTTTAAAAGTATTTTAATTAAATATTTAAAATAAATTATAAAACGTTCTCTCTTATTTTTTATTAGAGAATATAAATATTCACATATATTAACGTCTCTTAACTACTTTTACTTTAAATGTGTAAAAATAATAGTTTACAACTCAAATGTTACGAAAAAAAAGTAATATTTTAGCAACAATTTATTTTTTGACAATTTTTTATTTTCAATTAATTAAAATAATGGTGTGAATTAGTTAAAAATAGTGACGGAAAGAGTATATGTCTTCCTTCTAGTCCTTATATACTTCTAATATATCTCAAAAATCAAAAATAAAAAATTTTAAATTATTTAAAATAAAATAAAATAATATTACCAGTCTTTATTATTAATGACTTTTAAGATTATCTTCTCATCATTTATTAATATAAGAAGAAGCATATTTATAATATTTAATAAAATTAAATAAGGAAAATAAATTTAATGTTTCATAGAAATTTAAAATACTTTTATGAAGAGGATTATATTTATGTTAAAGACTATTTTAGAGAAAAACAATTATTGATTTTTAAATTAGTTTATATTATTGATAAATAATTTTTAAATTGGTATCTAATTAGCTATCAAGTTTTTTTTAGCAAAAGAACTTAGTAACTAATTAAATATTAATTTAAAAACTTTATTAATAATAGAAACTAATTTAAAAATCAATAATTTTTTTAGTTTTTAATTTAGTCAATATAGCAATTAATTATTTTTTATCTAAAATTAGTTTTTATTTAATGATTTTTTAGAGTGATTTTTAATAAAAAAATTATAAAACTGTTAAATATTAAAATAAATTGTGAAACCATTTTTAAAAGTTGAAGGCATTGTTTGTTTTATTGCTATACAATCCAGTAGATAATACACTAGACTACTGATGATGCATTAAACTCTTTACTAATATTATAGTAAATAGATGGTAGTATCAATTTTCTACTATGTTACCGTTGAGGTTTTGTTTAAATATCTATATATGTATTTTATATTATCATTGTACGTACAGTCTTCTTCTCAATAAAACAATAATTTCTTTTTTTAACTTTTTTTAATGTTCTATCCTCAGAGTTGGGAATGTAAAGAAGAAAAAGAAAGTTAAGAAGATAACTATTAAATTGGATATGGATAAATTCTCTAGAGATAATACTTTAGGTTATGAAAGATCAAAATAACTTATGTGATATATTAAGGATAGTTGAAGATAACATTTTAGTTGTTACATAAGGAAAAACACACATTATTAATAAAGAAATGAGTGTTATAATACTGTGTCTTGGTGATAAGTCACTGATTGAGATTTGGATTGGAAGAATTTTTACATCAATTTGGATGATATCTGAAATTGAATAACTCTGATAATGTGTAGAGCTTGATAGTGAAGAAATAGAAATAAAGTTTGTGATTTAATTTTATATTATGTAGCAGTTAATAGAAGGGATGGGCCTGAGAATGAGGAGGATTTGGGTTTTGATTGACATGCAATGGCAGTGGCAGATTGTGTCTAACAGTGTGGAGGGATAATGAGAAAGAGAGGTTGAACAGTAGTGAGCAGAGAATTTGGTGATTAAAAAGGAATGTTGGAAAATGGCACCAAGAGCTAAGCCAAGCACGCCTGAATTCCCACAGATCTTTCTTTTCTGATGTCACTTCAATAAAGCCAAGCTATTTCATTTGTGGAAAGTGGAAATTGGAAAGGACAATTGATTAATTATATTAACTTGGACAGAGTATACTTTGGAAGAATATAATATATTTATAAAGATCGGTGGGTCATTTGATTCATGCGCATTGCCATCAATTCTGATTATACCTTCAATTCCATCCAACACTTTGAGTTGAATGGACTATCATGCTACTATAGAAATTTAAAGATTCAACATTATTTTCTTCCATCCTTTCTTCGACACCTCAACTTCTTTCCAAATCTTAATGTTAACTCCTCCTCAACACAGACAACTCTTCCATCACCATGCAATGTTACAACCTTCTCAACTGCATATATCTTTTTGTCCTTATTCAATACACTGTTTACTATGTTTATCTTGAAATTTTTATATAATGATAATACTAATTAAAACCTAGTTTGGTTTAGGCAATGATTATAAGGCTACTTCCAAATCATTTGAATGAGAACTGAATCATATATCCATTATGTATGGTTGCATTTTCACATATCTAATATTGAATTACAAATAATATAGATTGGCATACTAGATTTGAAGGGCTTTAGTTTGGGTATTTTTTTATGTAGTTGTTGAGGAGATGAGCACACGCACACAGAGCACATGTGAAGCAGTAAATAGGATATAAAATAAATGGCCACGTATATATCCAATTGTTTATGTCGTACTCTGTTTCTTATTCAAAATTCCATGAATTTGTTCTTGCATATCTCATTTGTGGACACCAATTTCAGACCTACAACCATGCTCTGTAATCATGGACTCCCAAGACAATAAAGATCCTGCATCAACAAATATCCTCTGGCGTGCAATCAATTTTCAGTGTTGGACTCTTCCCAGTACTGTAACAAAATTCACTATTATTTTATCTTCTCCTCTCCTTCTAAATAATGTTAGGTCTAAGATTACAATTCCACATCCGCCATTATTATTTTTTGTTCTATTTCTACATAAAAAAAAAAAAAATTGTACACAATGAGTATTGGTAAGTGACCAAGAAAATAGCCAACAGAGAAGCATTCTGGTGAATTCCAATTAATAATGTGCACATGATATGCTGTTCATCTCACTAGGGGACAAGCAGTGGAGCCCTCTCACCCTTTTTTATATTCATGTCCTCTTTTCTTTTCTCATTTCCTTATATGTGGGCCTTTAACTAGAATTTCTTCAACTCCAATCTTTTCTATATTGTTTTTTTTTTTAAATAAGTACATTTCTACATTGTTCTCTCCTGTGCTGATTCAGTGAATATATTCAGTGACAGCAAAAAATAAATTTTCCTTCCAAAAGTATAAAACTAATTTGATACCCTTAAACTTAATCAGGTTCAAATATCTGCTTCATATTCTTTCTTTTTCTTTAACCTTATTACAAAGACTTCCTGATAGATAGACATCATATCATTGCGTGTCTATCATGTTAACGAAAGCACCCATTATTCCTTGTTTATCGATTAGAATAGGTTATGTATCATATAAAAAAGGAAGAGATTTCTGCTATGATTCTAAAAATGAAGAGGATTCAGGAAAACTAAAGACTTGCATTAATTAATCATGATGGGAACCAGCAGTGCATAATATCATGTTTGATTAATTCCATTTTAAAGAATTTCTTGGACGGGTAAATTACGGTTTTCTGGGTTGAGGTGTAGACGCTATCTGTATTATTTTGATAAAGATGTGTCAATTAATTTAAAGGTTTTGGTTGAAAGATACATGCATCACTTGTATAAATTACAAAACTTGGGTGTTGTTGTGTTATTCTAAACGAAAGCTTATGCATTAGTCACATTCATCCCTTTTGGAATCTATGTTTATATTTGATAAGTAAAAATGGCTCTTCCCATTAACAGGAATATATTCACATTTTGAAAGTGTGATAGGCATTTAAATTCGTACCACGATTATGTCTGGAGTCTTAAAATTCTGAAAATAGTTTGCCATATCATGGGAGAATCGAATCACGCATTTATAATGTTTTGAAGAGCTCCACTAGGCATGCATAACATACTCAAATTGATTTGCTGCCATCAAACAGTGGCCATTACAGGGAATATAATCGTATTCCCAATAAGGTTATTCTTTTGGCATATATAGAGGACCATGAAGTTTTATATTTTTACGCATCGACACAGACCCTTGCACTTACAAACCAAACCACTTCAAACAGAACATAAAAGTGATTCCCAACACTTCTAAAAAATCTAAACACTTCTAACCAACAACAATCCTAATTTCAGAATAATTTCAGAATGATTTCAGAATGTCAATTTCTTCCTCTCTGGAAATTCTGTCTCTAAGAAGTGAAGGCTAATGAATAATTTCTCACTAGGTAATGAATTATGCTAGTAACAAAATAATAAGCAAAAGTTATCGACGTACATAGATCTTGCGAGTGATTTCAATACAAAATTTTAGACTGCGAGAATTTGAAAGATAAGGAACCAAATGTTAAAAGATCATTGCAAATAAAAATAATTGAGAAGACTAATGGATTTAGATTTTTGAAATTTGTGAGAGTAGTTCACTAGCACATTATGACAAGTTTAATTCGTATTGGGATAAATGAGATGGCTGAATTTTAACTTCGTTAAACATTTTAAGATGCAATAATTTTATTTCTTATCCAATAAATATTCATATATCATAAATCCATAAAATTATTCTAATTTTAATCCCTTGAATAATTAAAAGAATCTAACTTTCTTGATTTCTTTATTAATTCTTTAAATTATCCCAATTAAAGAGAAAAAAAAAATATCTTAATGATGTTCGATCCTTTTTACCCTAATCATAGTACTGCTAATGTTCTTTTACCTATGTGGTTTACATAATAATCCTATTAACAGATAAATCTTAGGATTGATGACATAATGTCCCAGAGTAGCATAAGTGGTTTTTAGTAAGTCACGCAATATTTATATCTTAATTAAGGAATTAATAATACCTTTTCAGTATAAGGTACATTCGACTCATTTTGTACATTAATCATTAGAGAAACAAAAAAAATTTAATTGATCTAATTATGTAATTACATTTAATATTATACAAAAAAAAGTATTTGTAAATGACAATTACCATCGACCAAAAATTATTTAAATGGTAAAATATACCGCATATAATTTTAACTAAATTTCAACAATACTACTTACTAAGAGAACACTTTTTCAAATGATCATTTTTCACCAATTACTTTCAAATAGGTGAAGCAATGATTTTTTTTGTAATATTAATTTTTTTTTATGATAATAAAGAAGATAATGAATTTTAATTAAATTTTTAAAATAACATAATTATTCAAACGTGAAAAGTAAAATTATAATAAAATATATAAAAGTTGTAAAAACAATTTAAAAATGGTGTATCCATGTCGGACACATGTATCGCTATCAACACTCGTAGGACACTTATCAGTGAAGTGAAGTGTTCAATTCAAAAAATATTTGTTAGATTTTTGAAAATTCTAGCATGGTTCTAACACAATTTTAAAAGGTATAAATACAATAATTTTCTAAAAACTCAAATTTATTGTATAAATTTTTATTATGATTATAAAAATAAGGAACAAATTTTTTAACCAGTCATGAAAGATATCTTCGTGTTTCCAAAAGTATCTGAAACATACTTTTGCACATAAATATTTATTTTCAATTTATATAATTCAAAATTATATAATATATAGATTTGTGTCACCGTATCCTACATTTTAGAGATTATACGTATCTCCGTATCCATATCCGTATCGTACCAGTGTGGATATCCATATTTGTGCTGCATACGTTATAATTATACAATAAAATCATTTTCAATCTTTTATTAGAACTTCTTGTGGATAGTTTATTATAGATTATTCAAACTAAAAGGTTAGTTAAGGATATAACTATACCAAAAGTTTATTTAAAGAAATAAATAGTTACAACAACCATTCCCCATCATTAATTACTACGTAGATTATTATAGATTATAGATAAACTAATTATTTTGTTTATGGAAATATATTATTTATTTTCTTTAATTCTAAATTATCACAAGAAATTCAATTAATTGTTTGTACGTTGAGATTGAGAGAGAGCGTGTAAATTTTTTTTAATCAAGTGATTGAAACCAAATTATTGTTAGCTAGATATCCATATCAATGCTCTACTATAGAGACAACAAATAGAAGTTTACTTTAAATGATTGATTTTTGAAAACTTTACAACATAAAAATTTAATTTATAAAACATTTAGCTTTTAGGTATATTAATCCTTCTAATATTGCTTCACGATATGTTAGGGAAATTATAATTTTATTCTGAATTATTGAAAATTTTGCAACATAAAAAGTAAGCATGAATTTAAAATATTTAAGTATTTTTAAGTAATTTAAATTTTGAAACGTAAAATAGATATTTTAGGTGCAAGATTTAACTTATATGTTGCGTTTAAAGAGTATTTATTAAATCGATTTTATCCACAACTCAACAATTTAAATTCATTAATTTACTTCTGGCTTATTTATGTTTTTTTTTTTTTTGGCTTTAGACTTAAATCATCAGTCATAGTTTATTTGGTTATGGAATTATTTTTTTCAATTTGAATCAATCCAACTTTTTAGTTTTTTTATTGTATCAGTCTTTTACACTAATGAAAATAAGCTTCCTTCAAAGAAAGTGTAATATTATGAAACAAAATAGAAAGATGAATAAAAGAGAACAAATGAACAAAAGAGTAAAATGAAAGTATGATATGAGAATGAATATATCTTTTTTCTTTTTGTTGAAATCAAAACAAATGGTCTGAATATATATAAGTAGGTTTAACTAAAGAGGAAAACCACTAATAATTAAATAGAAGAATCATAACACACAAAGACAAAATAAAGATTATTCATCCTTATAAAAAAAAACAACTGATAATTATAAAAGATAACTAATTAATATTAAGATTATTTTATAACTCTAATATCCGTATCAGACATCACATGTTATTATTTGGGGAATTGGATAGAAAATTTATATAAAAGGAAACAGTACGTATAAATGAGTATGAAATTGGCGATTTGAGCCATCTGAAATTTAAACATCCTCTCGTAAGTGGAGTTGGTGGATAACATGGCATGGTTGATTGGAATACATGTTTTGTTTGGAATGCAACCATGCAATGGATGCTCAAGAGCCCTGTATGTGGTCCAGGTAAAGCACGAGCTTAAATAAGAATTAAATTTTCAAAATCACAATTCACTTTCTCAAATTGCTACTTAAACTCCACTTTTTCTATTAAAATATTGTATTAATGAGATATCCTAAAATCTTATACCTATATACTCTATGATCACACACCTTTTATATATTCATTTCATTATAATTTTATTTTTTTTGCACCTCATCACAATCGATCACAAATGTTGTTCAACTGTAAAAAATTATCAATTCAAATGTATACACAGAACCAATAAAAATAACATAATGCATAAAAGGATTTACAACTCAAATTCTATCATTATTTTCCATTTTAACATATTTTACCATTCTTATATATTTTTCTAAAATTACATTCAATCTCATAATTGGATAATTCAAACATTGATATACAATATTAAAAATCATAGAAAATAATTAAAAATAGATTTGACATTATACTAAGTTGCCTTCTAACTACTGATTAATAAAAGAAAATTCTAGGAAAATATACATAATTAAAATTCTAATTTGTATTTTTTAGATATAATTTTAATTTTTAAAATTTATTATTTTTAAATCATCTCTTCCAAAACTAGTAAAATAAATAGGAGTTACACTTAATCATTAAATTTTTAAAAAAATAAATAAAAATTTTGAAAATTTCTTAAAGAGTGTTTTGCTAATCAAAATCCTAAGAATTATCCAATATAAGTTGAAAGTCTCACATTTAATAGAAATAAAAAAAAATTGTGACGAAGAAATACCACAAACATTAATTTTAAGAGTTTGGATGGAAAGTATTCTCTTAATCTCTTAAGAATTTAAAACTAAGTATTTGTGATTTTTTTCCCCTTATATTATTCAATTTTATTATCCTACCAAATATGAATTTTCAGCTTATATTTAAATTTTTAATATAAAAAATGTAAAAACAACTACAACATGTGAACAGTATAAATACAAGAATAATAATAGCAAATCAACATTTAGGTTGGAAATTATGCATTTGGAGTAAGATTTACAAATACTTTCCTACCAACAATGAATTATAATTTGAGTTTTCGTTATCTAAAACAACACGGCAATTTTGAAAATCATTGTCCACACATATTTTATTTAACAAACTAAGAGAGAAAAAGAATATTCAATAATATGATATTTTATATTGTAGGGTCATGAACCTGACCCGATGTTTGGTCATTTATGGGTCGTTTTCCGACTTGTGTATCTAATATTATGAGGGAGCACAAGTTAAGGAGTCTCAATCAATCAGACTTAATCATCTTTAATGACTCAATTAAGACAGAATCATGACTAAAGGTGGAGAGGTTACAATTCAGTTTATATATACTTGATTATGCTCTACAGAAAGACACATAATCTAAACATCTAATAAACAACAGAGGGAGTACTCTCAACTCCTATTTCATATTATACTCATTATATTAATACTTTTACTGACTTGAGCGTAGGAGTGTCATCGCAGGAGGAACCTCTCTCGTTTCCAGAAGACCTTACTCATCCAGATTCCGACCAACCTTAAGTTGGCTAGAACATATATCATTAATCCCTTAAAATATAAACAAAATTACTTCAGAAGGAAAGATAATTTATGTAGGTGACGGTAATATGGGAGAGTTAAAAGATAAAGAAATTGTGTTTTGTTAAACATGCAAGAGTTAATTCAACTGAAATATTTACTCTCACTCAATTACTAATAAGTCGATTTCATTTTTTTATTAAGAATTTGTCATAAAGAATGACAATTTTTAAATTAATAGATAAGAAGTCATTATTTAGAAGAACACGTCAATTTGGAGTTTTTTATACATGTACCGTTTTCATTTTATTAAATTGGACACTTCAGTTTCTTTATTTTTTACTTTTTATATTGAATACTTTTTTATATATTTAGTAAATTAGGTATTTTAATTTTAATTTAATAATTAAATTTCACTGTACTATTTTATTTAAAATCTCAATTTATTTGATTTTGAATAAAAGTTCTCATCTCAATTTACATATTTATTATAACTAGTTTTATTTTTTATTTCGTCTTTCAATAAATTAAACTCAATTTAACCCGAATTAAAAAAATATATTAAAAATTTATCATCTAAAATCAACACAGCAACATTAAAAAATTATAAACATCTATATATATTTTTTCCATATAAAATAACATAACTTTATAATTATAAAATTTAATTCTTAAATTTAAATTAAAAATCATAAATAATTAAATATATTAAAAAAAACCTCGTTTGATATGAAAGGAAACAGGATTTTTTTTTTTAAAAAAAGTTAAATTTTCCACATATATGAAGACTTCATTTGAAAAAAATAATTGAAATCACTCACAGAGACATAATTTTTAACCAGTTACATTCTTGTGACAACTTTTTAATAAAAAATAAATAAAGTCATTATTTGGGGACAACTACATGATGATTTTATATATTTTTTCAAATATTTCCGTATTCTTAATTTTATTAAAAAATACACTTATGTTTCCCTTGAACAGCACATGTCCAGAAAAATAAATGAAGGGGTAATCAGGCAATGTAACTAGAAGCACAGAAAAGTCTAAAACCTTTAAGAATAATATATATATTCTCTATTATACTAAGATTTTTTATAAACAAATAAATTTAGTAACAAAGAGGTTAACACCACAAAGAAAATGAACAATGACCACTCAGTTTTGCTTATAATACAACATGGTAACAAGCAAGTGACTGTGATTATGTAGTTCATCGATCAAAACTGTTACTTTTTTTTCCATTAATTAAAGCGTGCAATTCTCTGATACAAATCTCTCAAGAGCAAAACAAAAAAGCATACACACACCTGATTGAAGTACATGCATATCTTCAACATGAACCTGTTTTGGGTAGCCATCATTTCTGCAGTATTATATTAAATTGAATGTCTGGCTTCATTGAAGAAATTTGTCGTCCTCGTGCATGCATGTGTATTTTGCAGTACGATATAGTTTTTAACTAAGATCAACATGAAATCATTGCATCCAATAGGTAGAGACTTGCGGGGCTAATTTCAGTAACTGGGTTCCATACAAAGAATGTTCATTTTTAGCAAAAGCTTGTGGTGGCATGCACCATGTATTGAAAGCTGATGGGGACTGTTCTATGCACCAGTCACTGTCTACGCCAATACTCTGCACACCAATTAATAATAACCCTAAGTTTTGGAGCTCTTATTCGAAGAAATTAATAACACTAATATATAAGACAGGGATTTATAAGTCTGGTGAGAAATATGAAGATAGGGATTCTACGATTAGATTAGACACATACTCAAGTGTTGAGTTGAGAAAGAGACCTCACAGTTCTGAGCCACATACTTAGAACAAAGAGCCAAAAGGGCTTTTGAACTTTCTCTGAGTAGTTGAGTTCAACTTATGACATGTTGTTGGATACCAGACTCTGAGGACACCCCCCACTAACTCTTAAAATAATCATTTAAGACATTCACATTCAGATATATGCATTCGTTGCACCAAACGGAAAATATCTACTTCAAACTCAGCAAGGAATCATATATTTCTCCTCCTTATCATGCTTTTCCACTTATATATGCTGCATATGTATCTATCTGTTCTATGTTCCCAACCAAAAATACCTACAACCTAATTACTTTTTATAAAACTTACACATTAGTTATGTTAAGGGATGTCTGTAAAATTTGGCATTTTGTTAAAACTTAGTAACAACATAAGTTTTGTTATGCAAGAACATTAGGAATAAGGTTTTATATTTTTATTATATAATAGGGCTTAAAATTTATAGACATTCACTTAAATATTAAATTACAAGAATATCTATGGACAGACAAATTATTGTAATATTTTTAACTGTTTTATTTATTTTTTGTAGGAACTAATTGAAAGAAGTAAGAGAAGAAAAATTTTTGTAAAAACTTATTGAAGGTTGCACAAGATTGCAAAATTGTTGAATTGATTTTATTTCGTCTGATTTACTTCAATAATATATATATAATAAAATTACAATTACGGGAAGCTATCTATAAAATAAGAATACTAAACAAACCCTGTAAACTGACAATTAATTCAATAATAAAATAGTTTAAGGGTAATAAAATCAGAATTAATAATAATAAAATCTGAATTAATAACCAACCTTGTCCCAACAAATCTCTTAACTTGACGAAAACATTGATCCTCAATGGCATTCTGATTTTCTGATATGCAGTTTTCCTATTTGAAAATAATATTTATTTTTGTGTATTTTACTTGACAAATATATTTTTATCACAAACTTGACACTTTTGAGTTTAAATTAACAATAGTAACAACACATTCAAAGTTAAAGATTGATGGGAAAAAAAATATCAGTGGATATAAAGTTGGGATTGGATTTTATCATTCACCTCATTTAAACAATAAGAGTGTCTTTTGTTTGATAGTGTTTTCAATCTTTGAAATCTGGAATAATTTTAATTTAGGTCTTCAAATTTAAAAAGTGTTTTTAATCGTTGAAAAAAAAATTTACATAATAAAAAATAAAATTGAGGAACTAAAATATATATATAAAATTTATATTCTAAATCCCAAAACTTAAAATCAAAACCCTTAAAAACTCATTTAAAATATAGTGTTTAAGAACTAAAATTATATTTTTCACTTTTGAGAAACGAAAAATATTGTTTTATTTTTAATTTAAAGAACAAAAAAGAGCTATCTCAAAATTGAGGGACTAAAATCATAAATAATTTTTTTTTACCAAATTTTACGTGTATTTATATTAGTTAGGTCCCTTTCTAATGACACATTCTTCCATCAGCACGGTGCATTAGGGAAATGAAACAAGTAACTACACTATTCCAAGGGTTGTTACTTGTTTCCATCCAACTTTTAATTTAATACCAACTATGTTATATTTATATATTGAATGGGAATATATAGAAACAAGACAGAAAATACATTTTTTTTTGGATTAACATCAAATAGTCAAAATTCATATTAGTATGATTTAAAAACTAAAACAGGTATGTTAGCATGAGAAAATAATAGGATACATATTTATTTAATATCATTAATATATATAATAAAATAGTATTTTTATATTTGTATTGTTATAACTAAAATTCTTAATAAATAAATACTTTAGAGTTTCAAATTTTATTTTCACTTTATGATAACTAAATTATATTTTGATAAAAAATATTTCAACCATTAATATTTTCTTTTAAAACAATTAAATTTAAGAAAAATAGGAAAAATCATATTAACAGACGAGAATTTTTAAAAAAACTAAAATATTTGATGAATAAATAAATAAAAATATTTATTGAATAATGACTCCTGTATTTTCATTTGATATATTAATTATAATTCATAGAGAGATACGCAGAAAGCATATGTATTTTGTATGCCTCTGTTTATTACTAGAGGATAGCGTAATGATACGTTAAACTTAAAAAATTACTTAAATATAATTAGCCACAGTTTTGCTCCTCGTATTAGGAGATAATAAATTTAAATGAAAAACATGACCATATTTTAAGTTCTTAAAGGACCTACAAGACTATCAAATTTTGTAAAACACTATTTGAATAACACCTATAGCTTCAAAGGATAAACAGGGTTTACTAACCAACAAACTAGGGTAGCTACGAAATCCAGGTATCGTTTCTTGGAATTATTACGCCTTGGGCCTTGGCCTTTTTCTTTGTTATTTCGAGAAGCAGTAGCATCTGGATCAAAGTTATGGTCCAGACCGCGTATATCAAGTAAATTCTTTCTACACCCAATCTTTTTGAATCTGCACTATACATAATTTTAAATTTCTGAAAATGCCTTTCGTTCTAGAAATAAAAATCCAAAATTAAAAATAATACATTTTGGAAAAATAGATTCGAAAGATATTATTGTCTTTCAGAAATAAAAATCCCACTCCAGATTAAAAAAAAAACGCAATACAAAAAATTCGTTTTGAAAGAAAAAAAATCAAGAAACATATTCTAAAAAATTACTCCAGAATACCATAATTCATTTAAGAGCATTTTCGTCTTTTCATATTAAAATTGGGTGCAGTTATATGGTGCAGGAAGTAATTCCCCTATATCAAACCCATCCAAGAAAATTAGGTTGGACCATAACATTTTATAATCCGTTAATATTGGGCCTTCTTGTGATCCATGTGTCCCTCCAATTGAGCGATTGAGCCGAACCTAGGCAAATGCTCCCTGCACCCAACACTTTTGAACCTGCACCCAACATAATTTCAAAAATTCCAAAAATACCCTTTATTCTGGAAATAAAAATCCAGAATTGAAAATAATGCATTCCCGAAAAAAAAAATCCAGAAGAGGTTTTTGTGTTTTGGATATAAAAATCCGGAAAAAAAAATCAAAATTACATTCCGGATAAAAAAATCCAAAACTGAAAATAATACATTCCGGAAAAAATTATCCGGAAGAGATTATTGTGTTCTGGAAAAAGGGGTCCAGAATGTAATTTTATATACACCCCATTTTCTTAAGGGTATTTTCGGTATTTTCCCTGTGATTGGGTGCAATGATATGGTGCAGGAAGCAATTGCCCCGAACCAATGGAGCTATTTGAACAAACCCTGTCCAATTTAATTTACACTGCATCTAAGTAGGCTCAGAAATAAGGCAAATTTGTGGATTTATTTTATTAGTCAAAGTTTATTTGGTAAAACAAAGTAGCATTTGATCACTTATTAGATTTGATATGTCACTGATGAATGTAAATTGGATTGACCCAATTGATTTTAAGGTTGAACAAATGAACCAAGGCAATTTCTTCCTGCACCATATCAATTAATTTTAATCTGCACCCTAAGATTTTTTTAAATTTCCAAAATTACTTTAATCTGGATTTGAAAATCTGGAATAGTAAATAAAATTAAAAAAAAAATTCTGGTAAAAAATATCCATAACACAAATTTAAAAATACATTTGGAAGTAATTTTTATTTTATGTAAAGTAATTTTCGTCATTTAGGAGAAACATTTTTGTCATTTTTAATAATAAATTGTGTGCATGTTGATGTTGAAATTGATATGGTGAAAGGAAAAATTGCCATGAACCAAACAAGTTGGAGCAGCTCATGTATATTAAATCTTTTATCGTGGGAACTATGAAGTTCTACGTTGCTTGGGTTGCCAATCTACAGCATGAAAATAGGAAGAAAAAATAAATGTAATGATCAATAATCAAATTAAGTTTCCTTAATTAAACTTAATGCTGTCTTAAGGTCCGCTGTTTTCTTTCAAAGAAAAACGTTGATTAAGTAAAGTAGGTGTTTGAAGTATGGTGATATTATGGCCTTTTCTATAAATGGTGGAATTCGTTATGGTAATTCCTGAAGTGAGTAAAAGAAATTTTTATTCCCATAGATAAATCGTACTCTAGGTGTACCAGATGGTAGACAAAAAGTTGTGGTTGAACTACAATTATGAAGCAGAACAAGATTAACGGAGAAGTCATGTATTAAACATACCACTTTCACATTAAATTTCTTTACACAAAAATCATAGATCTGTAATGTTGTTTTAATTACAAGTCAAATCGTCCTAGCAGAAGACGATTTGGGTGTGAATCCAACAAAATGTTATCAATGATATGGACGACTTTTCTTAATTTTCTTTAAGATTTTTTAAATTTTTTTATAAATAAAAATTATTTTAAAAATAAAAAAATGTTATACAAATATGTAGTTTATAATATTATTTAATAATTATAATTTTTTGATTTTTGTATGAAAATAAAATATTTTGTTTAAAATATATTAAAATGAGTACATTTCTAAAAATTATAAAAAATAAATAAATCATATTTGAAAAAATAGCATAATTTTAAAATAAGAAGTCGTAATTTTAAAACGCCATTCTTAAATTAAAATAATAATTATCTTTTGATTGCTCAACTTTTGTTTTTAATAAAATCACATGTTTCATGCAATTCTTTTAATTTTAAGTTATTTTATTTTATATTTTTAAGTAGTGATCATAACGTATGACTTTTATTGTTTTAAATTTTTTTAAGGATAAAATATTATACTCTGCTTATGTCATCTAAGACATGATTTTATTTTTATTGCAGGAGTGTGGTTGTGGGCACTACAGGCTGTGTGCTGCTATGAGTGTGACTGTCAGCATCTGAGGCTAAATCTTTTTTACCAATACCACCTAACCACTTTGGATGATTGAAAGAAAAAGAAGCAGAAGAATAGAAGAATAGAAGAATGGTATCCATATGTGGAACTATAGGGTCCAGGAAGAAATGCCTTGTTGGTTTTGGTGCCACCATACCATCATTATCAGAGACATTGCTAATGGAATTGGCAAGGGCTGGATTCAGGATGTAAGAAAACTTATTTGTACTTATTTCTATAATTTTTAAAAATGTCTTCATTTTAGTAATTTTGAAAAAAAAAATATCCCATGCAAAAATATGTCTTTTAATAGCTAAAATCTATTTACTTACTTTGTTGGAGACCCTTTCACTAATACAACTTTTACTTTAATCTTTTTAGCAATAACTTCTCATATTTCTACAACTTCATGGAATTAATTCTATCTATGTACTCAATTTCTTCAACTTTTGTTTTTTGTAATTGGCAGCTATTATTATCCTATTTTGATGAATAAACTTTCAATGTTAATAAGATTTTTCTACCAACGTTTACTCAAAATAAAAATATTTTTTAAAATCTAAAATTTGGAATAATTTTTGCTTGTTTTAAATTTCCACCTTCAATTTTCTAAAGCGAATGTTCTTCTGCTTCCACGTTAATTTTTTCACTCTAAACCTTTGTTTGGATAGGTGTGTTTGTTGGTGTGAATTTGTGGGATGAGAAAACTTTACTATCATATGTTGAATGGGTTCGGACTAATCACATCTCTAAGAAATAAAAAAATCAAAATTTGTATGTATCCAAAGCCCCAGTTTAGAGCCACATTTTAATCGGTTAATCGGTTATAGTTAAATATGTCTCCAAATATAATCTAATCAGTTATAGGACTTTGAGATATATATTAATTATTTTACCTTATAAATAAAAATGTTGTACAAAAGTTTATAGATAAAAATGTTGTACATAATATTTAATTTATATTTATATACGCATGTATGTTGTGACTGTCATAAAAACTCTGAATTACATGCATTTCAAACACTAAATTGTTGGACAAGTACTTACTTCCAAAATATTTTCATAAATATTTTAAAATTATAAAATATTTAAAATCTCAAAATACAAACGCACCCTTAATTTCCAAAAGTATACAAAACCAAACGTTAAAAAAATTTATTATAGATGTGAAAAAAATCAAAGACTGGCAGCGAGTCAAAAGTGTCAGGCCATGGCAATAATATTTGAGGAATCAATCTCGTAAGAGTATCTATAAATACATCATCCTCAAAAACTAGAATGAAAAATTGATATTACCAAAAGTGAAGACAGAATTATGTTTTGACAAATGTGGTATATAAAAACAAAATAAAAGAAAAGGAAGGTAAACAGCTGAAGCGGGGTTTGGTGAAGGTTGTGTGGTGAATAGGCATAGCACAGCAATGTTGTGATAGTATTTACATGAACAGACAGTGAAATTCATAGAATGGTATTACACGTGGCGAAGGATGAAGTGGTTTTTGGATGAGTAAAAAAAAAAGTAAAAGGAAAAGCGTGAAGTATTGAAGAATGAGTAGTGATACTAGAAAATGTCGAGAATCTCGAGGATGGAACGATTGCAGAGGGGACAAGACCCTCGATTAAGCCAGAGTTCCCTGGAACACACCCTGCAAAAAGTGTGACCACATGGGATGAACGCCGCGCCTTTCTTCCTCCCCATGCACACGCAGCACACTGAATCATTCCCCACAACACCACCCTTCTCCTCCTCCTTTTCCTTCTCCACCGCCGCCGACTCCCCTCCTTCGCTCTCCTCCAGCAGCCTCATCAGCGACACCCTCCACGGCGTCCCCGGTGCCCTCGCTGCCGCCGCATCCTCCTGCGGCCCCCGGATTTGCCGCTCAGCCGCAAGCGCCGCCGCCAGGTTCATACCGGACCCCGTCGCAGCAGGATCCACGCATTCCGGACCCGACCCTCGACTCGGATCCGTTTCCTGCTGGTTCGCTTGCTGCTGCTGCTGTTCCCCGTGGGTGAAAGTTAACGCGTCAGGACGGAAGCCCCATGTGGCCCCACAACAGCCGATGCCTATGAATCCGAAGCGTTCCTTGAAAGTCCTCCTCCTTGGAGCCCCAGCATCTACACCGTCCATCTGATCCCTCAACAACCCCAGAATGGTCCTGGGCTCCCTGTGTAGCGATTCCTGCAAGACGACACTGAGTTGACTCATAGCTTGCGGAGTGAGGACAGAAGAGTTAGAAAGACGAGGAATAATAGTAATATTACATTGAAGAAGAGAGGTTAGGGCGCAGATATCTCGTGAATTGGAGAGAGCCAAAGAAACAGGGAAGAAGCAGAGAGAAAGAGTTGAATTGGGAATTGGAATAGTTGCGAAATGCAATGCGTGGTTTAATTAATAGTGTTGGTCGTTTGAAATGAAATGAAGTAAGCAAGGACAAAATAGAAGCAGCAAGAGAAGGAACGTGCTTCCCTTTACAGAGTGTGACCCTCCTTTATACTCTCCCAGTTTCACCAACGCAGTCACCGTGTCACGCAATAATTCCTTTTTCTTTTTCTTCTTTATTTTCAATTTTTCGCAAGACACTTCACTTTCTTAGACTATGCTTATCATACCAATTTCTTTTTAATGCTATATAATACAAAGTTGTTTTACTTATTTTTATATAACACGTTACAATTTTGTATCATATCATATCAATAATCTTATTTACCTTTATATTTTTTTAGTTTGTTTTTCAAGTTATAATATAGTGTGTATACTACTTCTAAATTTATTTCAACACGCGTCACTGATCCGTTGGCCGAACTTGCTCTTAAAGTCAAAAGCCATTGAAGCCGGCACTATAATTGAATATTACCCAGTCTTTTTTTATACTAGTCTTTAACTAAGATTAAAGTTTCCTCTAAAAATCATGTGACAAGAATGGACATTAAAAAGCTACTATTAATTGTTGAAGTAAAACTTTAATTCCAATTAAAAATTATACTACATATAAAAAAACAATATAAACTTTATTACGGAACTTTAGTCTTTTAATTTTCAAAATTAATTAATATTTATCCGTAAATTACTTTTTGAAACCTACTAACTGAACACCCTGAATTTCAACTAAAGTTAAATAATTTCTAAATATCTTAAGCTAATTACCCGTATCTTAAATTAATCATGAACCCATGATAAATTTGGATGAAAATAATAACTTAAAGAACAAGAAAGTTCAAGAAATAAGTTTGCTTAATTAAAAAAATATTTTAATTGCTTGATAAAGTTTTGTTAAACTAGCGTCACACGCAATACAAATTAATGAACCCAACTTAATTAGGCCTATAATTAATATACGTATAGAGTTTTTTTAATACTAGATTCATCAAAACATTGTAATGTTCTTAACGATTACTACATAGTTTAGAGAAGCGAAATATAACTGAAATTGTTTATTCCTATCCAATATCGGGGATCCTTAACTGCACCAAATGTCACCTAAACCAACATTAGGTTTGAAGATGCTGTAACGCCTGCTCAACCTCATTATTTAGTTGCATCAATGTTACAACTTAAGCTATAAAATATGCCCTACATGCATTTAAAATCAAAATAATCCATCCATCTCTCTCAATTAAGTATAGTTTATCCCAATAAACTACATACTTTACTTTACACTATTTAAAGAATATTAAATAAGATAGTTAAAAAAAAGTGTTTAATTGAGATTAAATTTTAATTTTTTTATAAAATATCTTGTGTAAATTATTATTAAAATGAACAAAATAAAGTTTCTATTTTATAAATATTTTGATCATAAATAAAAATTTAAAATTTGTGATTAAATTTTATTAGGTTACTAACATGTTAGTTTATGCATTGCATTCAATAAATGTTTAATTCATATAATTAAAAACTAAATATAAATCTTTAACAAATATAATTCAATAAATTATTATGAATAGTGTTCTGTACAATAGTATTCAAAATCTCAAATCTATAACATCTATAACATGTAGTTGATGTGACAAAATATTTATAACGTACAAAATATAATGAGTAATAATATTTCACAAATCAACAAAATTTTTATAAATATTTAATTAATTATAATAAAAACGTAGATTAGTCACTATATTATTGGTAACAGAATCTTACAAATTTATATATTAAATTAAATTAATATTTTTCCAATTTATTAATATGGAATCAAATTAATTTTCTTTTTTAATTATTAAATTAGTACTTAAATTGTTTTAATCAAAGTAATAAGTAAAATAAGATGCTTTATAAATTATTATCAAAATAATATTTCATTTAACTAAAATAATTCTTAATATTTTAAAATATAAACACATTCATTCGATACAATTATGTATCAAATGTAAGTCGGACTATCCTTATAATAACATAAGGGACTCCATGAAAATAAATTTTATTAATGACCAAAGTGATATGAATATTTCAAATATGACTATCTTTTTACAAAATTTAACCAAAGGGTCATCCTTAACTGTTATCCTGAAGATAGAAAAATATAAAATAAAATTTAGAAAGCGGGACAATTATCCTTATGGAATAAAGGAAAATTTTCAATTTATTGTGGAGGTAGGAAAAAATTTACCTAACCCCACAGTGGGCGCCAAATGTTCTAAACAAGGGTATTGGCGATCTCAAACCTAAAACGTGTAGTTGATGTCAGTTAAATTTTGAGGGGCTCTACCTGCAGAAAATCCTTTGACGCTCAAGTCAGTAAGAGTATAAAATATAATGAGTATAGTGTAAATATGAATTAAAAGTACTTCTTGTGTGTCTATTTGTCAGTTGTTTACTTTTCCTTATACAGGACAATGCTCTCCCCTTTCTTCTTGTATCTGGTCTTATAATTGACTTAATTAAGTAATAAAGGTTAATTATTCAGGATCCTTTCATTTTCATTCATACAACATTAATATCTACCTATGACCTATTAATATACATTATCAACAATTATAATAATTCAAAATGTAAGTTAAATTCATTTTAAAGTGTTGAATTATGGTAGTATGAGATGACTGATAGAGATAACATATTGAGAATGTTTAACAAAAAAAATGTCAAAGAAGTTAGAGTCTCATTCTGTAAATTATGTATTCTAATTTATAATATAAAGAAAATTATAGTTTTATTCCTGACATCTAAATATTTAATAAATATTACATATATCGTCATACTACTTTCATAAAACTTCAACAAAAATATTATCAGAACATTAACTTGATTTTAGAAAAAATATATGTAAAAATAATTCTATCAACCCATCAAAGATAGTCATATTTAAAAGCTTTGACACCTTTTATCTCCATCCGAAGTTCTCAATTCATTTATTCCCATTCTGGGTTTTGTTGATAAATTTGTAATTTGGTGGGGAGGAATGAAAAGTTTAGGGATGATTTAGCTTGAACACTATTTTTTATTTTCTCTGTATTCTTTCTAATTAAAAATATCCTTTTATTTTAAAAGTTTGTGGAGAAAATAGTAAATTAAGATGCAATTGGATGTGGAAGACTTAATCTGTTGAGCCACTTAACCATAAAATAACTAATCATACAGAAAGCTTTATGCATCAGCAGTTTTGAAGATAGGATGAAGTATGAATAACAGAATAAGGTGACTTGAAAAAGAAAACATGCAAGTGAAGAGAGAAGAAAATTTAACAAAGAGAGGTGTGGTTTGGTATTGTGGGACTAGTACCTTCAGGTCAGAGCAATTATTGTCTGAAGATTCTGATCAGAATTCAGAGACCAAAATTAAAGTAGCCATGTTGTGGTCATCATCATCATAATCATCCACCGTGATTAAAGCAATATTTAATTTCCTAAAATTTAGAATAAAAACTATTGGAGAAGATTAAGGGGTTTGAAAATTGATTTAAATAATAGAATGATTGTTAATTTGAATGATGATAAGATTGTATATTCCTGATGCAATTTTAATCAATGATTGGTGTTGGTCAGTAAATGGAGTCCAACCAATCACGCCCTTCTTTGACTCTTCACAAACAAATCTTCTGCCTCCAAGCATCTAAGGACAGTAATAATATTGTTTTTCAGTATTTTAATATTACTATACCATTGAGATTATATATATGTTTACCTTTTATCGAAAAAAAGTAAGACGTCTACTTAAAAGGTAATGTAAAAATAAAATTGCTGTTAAATTATAATTTTATAGATTTAATCAACAACTCTGAATGGCACGTAAGTGGTGACTTTAATAGCTATGGTGCTATAGAGCAGTATTTGTTATAAGGATAATTTTGATGAAAGTGGTGACAAAGTTTTGATAACCATTGTGAAAAGTGTTAGTAATTGATATACTGACGTGATCATTGTTGTTGTAATATAATGATTATGCTGAAGACAATATATATAAAAGTGATAATAATAATAATAATTTATAATATTTTTCTTGATTGACCAAAAATAAATTCACAAACACATCAAATTTTTAGTTATTTTTGTTTGAGTATTGTTTGAACGAAAATAAATTTGAGAATATGATAAATTTTTTTTCTTCCTTATTCAAATTCCAACAATCAGTGTTCATCAATATTTATATTTTAATGATTCATTTTAGAGTTAAAACATATTAAAAAAATTTTACATCAAATTAACATTTAACTTACCAAATCAACAAAAGTCCTACTATCATATCCAAATAAAATATATTTAGGTAAATAAGAAAACTTAAAACTAATTTAAAGAAAAAAAAAGTAAACTTACTATAATCAAAATTTGATGAAATAGTTTTATTCTACTCACTATCATAAGTTCAACGTAACATGCGATTGAAAATAGTTTGAAAGATGATATTAGAAATACAGAGAGAAAATAGAGATTTTTTTTTCCAAAGAGATGATGTTTTTAATAAAATAAAACCTGAATAACTTAATTTTCTATTTATATACATATTTCACTTTAATAATTAAATAATTAAATATTATTTTAATTATATTATTTTTACTTTAAAGCTATTTTATATGTTATTATAATTTAAAGATATATTATTCAAAATATATTTGTGTATCTCTGAGTTTTATTTTTCATCTGATAACTTCGTCTAAGGTAGATATAGGATTTGTGAAAAATTATATTATGTGTCTATATTTATAAGAATATTTTTATTTTTAATAAGTCTCCTTTGTATATGAATGGTATATTAATTTTTTTCTAAAATGCGCATATTTTTAATAAACAAAATTAATAAAGATTTTAAATGAATGACATTAAATTCCATTTATATCAAAACTTCACTTAAGTAGTCTGGATACGGATAAATTTAAAATCGCAATTAAATTACCGAGGAATTTATTGTTTTAATTAAGTTAATTATTTTTCTAAAACAAATGAATTAGTTAGAAGAATCTTATAAATAAAAATGAAAAGATTTTTAATGTTTTAAATATTTTTTTTCTTTTTTAATAATATTTTTTTTCAAAAAAAATATAACATAAAGTGTTAAAAAATCTTAAAAATAATGGTCTTAGCCTTCTTTATTGATTATAAATGTATGGATGCTAAAGCAGAAAGACGTGCATAAGATAGTGTGTGAATAAGGGGAAATAAATGCAAAATAAAATAGAAACGAGAACGTGACAAAATGTCGAAACTCTGAAGAGAAACAAAAACCTCTCTTTAAGCTGGAGAAGCAACAAAAAAAGGGAGATTCTAGAGTCGTGACGATGCCATTTAAGTATCATTTTTTATATTCACACATGATCAGAAAACGATAGCTTAACGAGTGGCTCACTTTCAATTTTCTCTTGGCAAATTCAAAGCCTCAAAGCAAGTGCCTAACCCAAATGGGCCCTGGCCCATTTGACATGACCGCTAAAACCTGCTACGGTATCACACGTCTCTTATATCTCATCGTCCTTCTCTAAACTTACAACAAAATTAAATAATTATATCATATACTTCATCTATACTGCACAAGATAATTAATGAAAATATTAATGTATTTGAAGAATTTTTTTATAATACAAGTATCGTTTCACTCTCTCTCACTCACTTGATCATATCCCCTTTAATTTAATTTTATAAATAAACAAATTTAATATTTAATACAGTATTTTCATTTTTTGCAATTTATCTGTAAAAGCATGTTAAAGCTGTATTAAATCTATAGGGATAGTAATTTCAATATAATTTCAGTTATTTGGAATGAAGGAGTTCACATCTATAGCTGTTTTATTTCATTTGTTTTTTACTACAGATATTTTTCAATTAATAACTACAGGCTAACTCCTTTTTGTACCAATTAGGGAGAATATAACATGTCTAATATAATTAACATATTCAGGAGATTTTATTATTATCAACTATTTCAGATTTTGTAGATGGTTATTTTAACTTTTAAGTAAGAGTGATAAACAAATATGTATTTTATATATTAATATTTTAAAGACGAAAAAAAAATTAAATCTTACTTTGTAAAATTATAAAAGCATTTTTAAAAAAAATTGTAAATAGTAACGATGCTGTAAAAAAAACTTATGTAACAAATATATTAAAACTGTATAATTTTAGGTCCTACATAATTAATTTGTTTATAGTTAATTTGTTTTTCTCATTTTATATCTTTATTTATAAATGCTTAATCTTCATAACAATGTATCCCTCTGAATTTATTATTTTGACCTTTATGATTAAATTAAACTTTAATATTTTTGATAAAATAGCAACATTTTAAATGAATTTTATGTACAATATAAATTACTGTTACTAATCTAACTATAATCTATAAATTTAAAAATATTCATTTAGTATAAAATTGAATGACTAAAGTTCTTCGTATTAAAAATATTTATAATGTATTTAAATGGGGACACGATATTATATTTGTTGGATTGCGTATTATTTTGAAAAATATTATGCTGCATTTTATTAAAATATTTTATTTATTTTTCTTTAATATAAAAGTTTTATAAGACATTATTTAATAATGTGATCTTTATAATTTAATTTAAAAATATTTATTATTTTGAAATATTTATCTAAAATAAAAACTAATTTGAATATAAAAAAGTAATTTGTAACAATAATAAGTTGAAGACATTAATGTCTTCTGGAGAAGAAAATCTTTTCATTTTACAGCTTCGTCAACCTTAGAACAATCAATTCTGAAGTCTCACTTGTCCTTATAAATTCCACCGCTTGGCTTTTCTGCTCTATTGTGTTCTCTTTTCTCAACAATGGCGTCTCTATCGCACCTCAACAAAGTCCTATGCGTTCCCCTTCTCAACTCTTCAGCTTCTGTTTCGCCACCACGCTCGCTTGGGATTTGGACCAAGCCCGTCGGAAGGCCGAGGATGGCCGCCGAATTCGCGACTTCAGCGTGGCGTGTCCGAGCGGTGACGAGCGATGACGAATGGGGCACGGAGAAGGAGGAGGTGTATGGCGGTGGCGTGGCGGTGGAGGAGAAAGTGGCTGAGCCGGAGACAGAGAGGCTGAAGAAGGCTTTGGTGGGTTCTTTCTACGGCACGAATCGTGGACTGAAGGCAACGAGCGAAACGAGAGCGGAGATCGTGGAACTGATCACTCAGCTTGAGGCCAAGAACCCTACCCCTGCTCCAACAGACGCCTTGACTCTCCTCAACGGAAAATGGATTCTTGCGTAAGCCATCTTCTTTAACCAATTGCGCTAAACCCTAACCCAACTTCATATATAATATATAGACCCATGCAAAAGCCTTAAGCCTTCTTAATACATCTTTTTATTTTTTTCATTTCAAAATTACCTTGGGATTGAATGCAACAGGACTGGGTTTTCGTTACCTACTCCGGTTTTTTAGTTTAATTTTGTCTCCCCAATCTGTGTGACGCCTTTTGTTCAATTGGATATTTTGTTGTCACAATATATTTTAAGGCTTTTATTCTTTTATATGGCTGAAAACACCTTCATTTATCTTCAATTGAATGCTCTTACAAATCGAAGTTAATATATCTCTTGTGTCGCTTGCTATCAATCTTCCACTAGCAACATGTTTTATGTTCCTATTAATATAATAATTTTTATGTTTATGTCCATGCAAATTATGGTAATATTCTGTTTTTCTAATGATTTCTGCTTTTTAGTCCATGTTTTAAGTTAGAGGTTTGTTGTTTTTAGTGTTTGCTGTCATGGTGGGTGCTAAAACAAGTGATGAAAAATACTGTAGGAATAAAAAATAATTGTAAGGGACGAAAAATATATTTGAAGTTTTTTAGTTTTCTTTTGTGGATTGTGTTCTTTCCCTATGTGTGTAGATGGAAGGTAGTGATTGTGAACTCTGAACTGGAACTTACCAACTCATGGGTGGACTTGTGGTTTTCGCAGGTATACATCCTTTGCAGGTTTATTTCCGCTGTTGTCTAGTGGAACACTTCCATTGGTCAAGGTAGAGGAAATATCTCAGACTATTGACTCGGAAAATTTCACTGTCCAAAACTCTGTTCAGTTCGCTGGTCCTCTGGCCTCCACCTCAATCATTACAAATGCCAAATTCGATGTCCGAAGTCCAAAACGTGTTCAGGTTTGTGTAGTAAATTGAATCTTGACACTCATGGTTTACTTTAGTATCTTGATTTTGATTATCTTTTCTTGCATTGTACTAGTTTAACATGTTGTTTTAGCTTCACAAGTGACGTTTTTCTCATTTGCATATTGTTTAGATCAAGTTTGAGGAAGGCATCATCGGCACACCTCAGCTTACAGACTCGTTAGAGATACCAGAAAATGTGGAGTTTCTGGGTCAAAAGATTGATCTTACACCTTTCAAAGGCATCCTCACCTCTATTCAAGACACAGCCTCATCGGTCGTGAAAACAATCTCAAGCCGGCCTCCCTTGAAGATCCCAATTTCCAACAGCAATGCTCAGTCCTGGTTACTCACTACATACCTTGACCAAGAATTGCGTATCTCAAGGGGTGATGGTGGCAGTGTGTTTGTTCTCATCAAAGAAGGAAGCTCTCTTCTAACAATTTAAACAGAACAAACTACGTTATATAGGAGTCAATATCCAGTTTATGTTTATAAATAAGTAAACGGTCTGAACTATATATATGTATACAATGATTCTGAAGATACATGTGTAGAACAGAGTTAATGCCGTGATGTGAATTGTTGTTTGTTAATGGCAATAAACTTTCTGCTTAACCCATTTCCTGTGCTACTTTCTCTTCTTTAGTTCCATCACCCTGCCATCCCCTCTTTTCCGGCGGTTTCATCACTCACCTCTGCCCTCCATGACTGCATCATTCACCTCCTCTTTCACAGCTCCGCTATTCAATACCGTGTACTCTTCCCTCTTCCTTGCGCTTGTGATTGAAACTTTATTCTTCCTTTTTGCTACCATCTACTTACATTACATCCCTCTATTCATGTTCTTCACCTTTCTCAACGCTCCCATTATCATAAAAAACAGTATTAGTAAATTAACTACATGGTCCTTCACACTTCAAATACAGTTGTAGGTCGTATCAGAAAAAAAAAATTAAATCAAGCCTATCAGACTGAAGACTAGCCAGTTTTTTAACACAAAGGAAACTTTTCTATGGAACTTGCAAGCTGAAAGTTAAATTGTGTGCTTATTGCTGGAATTTTTACTTTAAAAGTTAAATTGTGTGCTTATTGCTGGAATTTTGATGGTGTAATTTGCTTTGTTATTATGATGTGAGTAATTTCTTTTTATTATGTATATAGATAAGTCCTAGTGGTAGGGACTGATTTTATTCAGAAAAATCGTTTCGAACTAGCATGAATTCATATCTATGACATACTCGTCTCGAGACGGACGGTTTTGATTATTATTTTAAAGTCATGGTCCTCCATGACTTTGTTAAACTTAGAAATTCATCGAAGATTTTTTGTTTATCAATTTCTTTTGGTTTGGTTTAAAGAATATGTGTTTGTCGACTGTGAACAATTCTCAAATTAATAGCCACAATTTAGTTTGAGATGAGACTTGGGTTGCTTGCATGTTAACAAAGTGGTGAAGGTGTTATCATTTATTGGTTCAGGGTATCATTTTTGCATAATTTATTTCATGTTATTTACAATTCGATAAGTTGCATTTTTTAAACTTATCATTCCACACCTTACTTTTTTACAATTTTACATTCATAAATTCCTTAAATTTGTTTTATCACATTTTTAAAAAAATTTACATACATTGTTTGTAATTAATATCTTTCAAATTAAGTAATTTTGCTTAACCTTCATTAGCTTTAGACAAATACTTCAATTTTTTTTACTAATTAATACTATTTTTTTTCTTAATTTTAAATTTCTTGTAAAGGAAACAGAGATAAAATTGTTAAATTTTACTTGTATATTTTTAATATGACAACGAAATTCTTTTATTCCTAAATATAAAATTTAATTCTTATAATAATAGATTTAATATTAAAATTGGGTTAAACTGATTGAATCTCAAATTTGTTTTTATATAAGTTCAAAACTATATAATATTTCTAATATAAATAAAACAACGTATTTGTTTTTTATTTTGGATAAAATGTATTGGTTTATATTCTGACGAAAAACACATTTACTTTCATTTTACTAAAATGTGAATGAGAAAGTATTGTTGTATGCATCTTGTTAATTTGTTATCTTGTTATTTTGTTATTGGTTAGTTTATTTTTAATACATTTATATTTTTTATGCACTTCCATAGTTATGGAAAAAGTTTAAATTATTTATAGATTGAAAAAAGTTTAAATTACTTATAAGTTGAAAATATTTAAGATTATATTATTCTAGATTATTCAATAATACATAATCCAAAAACATATTATAGATCTAAATTATATAATTTGAGAACATGCGGATTGTAGATCTAAAACATGTTTCTAGTAATATGATTCAAAAATCATTATGGGTAAATTTTGAATGTATTTTGGATTCAAAAATCTATTTTATATTATTTAATTCATAATATATTTTTAAATTATGAAATTTATAATGTATTTCTGGATTTTAAAATCTAAAACATTACATTTTAAACTTTTCCAACATCTCATGAAGGTACAAGAAGAAAACACAGGGTGCAAAACGTAATTATCATTCTGTTGAAATGTCAACTCAAATTCTTTTCTGGGCCAACCTGCTTTTGAAGACCATTGCATTATGCACCTCCGCGGTTTGAAGCTACACTGCCATAGGGTGGTGAAATGTCAAAAAATTCCCAATTCAGATTTATAAAACAATTCTATTTTGAAATGGGTATCCGAAAAAGTTTTGAATCATAATCTATAACCTATTTTGAAGTTTTGTGTATATTTGAGAATACACCATTCTGAAATGTATTTTCAGATTTGAAAATGCATTCGATAATGTGTATTTCGGAATATATTAATACATTTCTATAATGTATCAAAATAACAAAATAAATTTTATACTTTTTATTTTCTAATTAATTAGTTTTTAAATTATTATTTTCTAAATAATTAATTTTTAAACTATATTGGATTTTAAATAATTATCTGAATATAATTAGATTTTTATTTTTATTTTTCAATATATTTACCTCTTAAAAAATTATTTTTAAAATACATATTTTTCTACAATTTTATTAAAAATTTATTTTAAGATAATATTTTTTATTTAAAAATTAAAAAAATATTTTATATTTTAAAATAAATAATAAAAATTAAATTAAAAATTATTATAATAAATTATATTATTTAAATAATTATTTAACGAATATAATATTTAGATTAATATATGTTACGTTACTAGATAAAATAAATATTTTAAATACGTTAAGAAGTAGATTTTAAGACTACAATTTTATGGGTAGTCCGAGTAATACACTTCTAAATTATTGTAATACCATATTAATAATGAAATTTAAGTTTAATTTAACCTTATAAAATTAACTTATAAAATATGATTTAACTTTTTATACAGTATAAAATATTTTTATTTCTAATTAATAATTAATAGTTGACGTGAGATCTCTAACCTATCAATATGTCAAAAAAAATTAACTTGAATAATTTTTTTAAAAGAAAATTGTATGCTTTAAACTTTGAATTCAATGTTTTAGTTTATATAATATTTATAAGTAGTTTAATAATACTGGTTTGCTCATTCCAACGAACTCTTATAGATATTAAATGAGGTTTTTATCACTAATTCATTAAAGAAACAACTTGCTTTTGCTTTGAGTTTTTCTCAAAGTCCTTAGTTGTTGAGAACGATGAAACCCTTACCCAGGAGCATACAAGAGTTTCCAAGAGTGAAAGGACACCAGTATTTAAAAAGTTAATGCTCGGTTTTTAATTGTGTAAAACTCCTCTTACTATTAGTATTTACAAGAATGAAGGTTTTGGAGTAAAATAAAATGGATGAAGGAAACAAAATTTTGAAAGAATAAGTATTAGAACTCAGGAAATTGGTTAGTAATTGAAGTTGGAAAATTGTAATCTATAAGGAAAAGAAAAAAGGGTGGAAATATGTCACTTCAGCAGAGCAGTTGTATGTTATTTGTACGCATATATATACTCAGGTCATGGCCACATTCATGATAATGTTGGCTTGTGTACCAGAAATGATTTTTAGAGTTAATTGTAACGACTATATGACATCTATCTCTGCATCAGAAATAACCTTTTGGATTTAATTTCTATCAACTATACTATCGGCTACGCAAAGTTTATGAATAAATATTGATGAAAGTAACCAAAATTAGGAACAAGTAGGTCCAAAGATTTATAGCAAATAGCAGTTAGCAGTGCCACTCTACACTCCACTTATTACTGTAGAAGTTATTGGTCAGTTTCAGCACCCCATCTTCAAACTTCTACATTGAAATATCAAATCAAATTAATTGAGTACAGGGAGGAGGTTGCAAACAAGATTAACTATTTATTTCAGTTGTTTATTCTGTTATGCCTGTACCTTTGCTCTTTTTTTAGTCCATGATTCTGTGTTACGTGTGTGGAAATATGAACATCTCATATTTACTCAACATAAATAAAATTAATTTATAAAATGAAAGTGAGGATAATTCCACTTTACAATACAAGTTGGTTTGAATTGATTTTATAAAAATAAGTCTGATTTAAATTTATTTTTTAGTATAGTATTAGATATTATCTTAATAATATTTGTTAAATCTAATCGAACAACCCATTAATACGAGATGTAATTTTGATTGTGCAGTACATCTGAAGTTTTCAGGTCTGGCAGCACCCTGGTCGGGTTGTGAAGGCTATGACTTGGTCTGGGTCGTTATATCTGGATGAGTTAGTTCAATTTTTAAATTTCTTTCATATTTGGTTGGTGGAGTCAGAAAAACCTCTTCGTGCCTTCTCTTATTTAGTAAAATGTTACTTTCACATTAGTTGATATAATATAATTTCAAAATTAATCAATTTTTAAAAAAAAATGTTTTTTTTTCATTTATTTTAATGCTTGGTGTCGATTAATGATTGGTGGGAAACTGTTATTTAGTGGAGATAGAAGGTCATGGATGGCCGCATCCGTAACCACTTCGACAATTAACTATAGCTTCTATAATCAAGAGATAATGTTCTGTATTTAATCCTGGTTTTAGATTTTTGGGTTTAAAGATTTATAAATTAAAACATTATAATCACTATAAGAAAGTAATTTATTTTGAGACGACAAATATTTATAAACTAATCTACCAACCGTTTTATAAAGTGAAAATTATCCGTCTTCAAATGATATTCTACTGTCATTGACTAAGTTTTTTAATTAACTATTAATTCAGTCTGTAAAGTTAGACAAGTAGTTTTTAATATAGATTTTGATTTATTCTCTAATTATTTTACTTACTAATTCTTTCAAGCAATAGATAATTAATTTTTATATATATTTTATTATACCGTATTCTTCTTATTTAGGATGAACTCTCCTTTTTTAAAATGTATGTTGTTTTAGATAAAAGTATTGACAATTTTAAACTTAAAACATTTAGTTGAGGTCGATTAAACTCTATCGTCATCGAATCATATCCTTGTAAGCTTCATGAATTGGCTCCAAGAAAATGAAGGGACTCTATCTGTAAAAGATACTTCCACACTCAAGTCAGTAAAAGCATAATTAGTGTATATAGTGTAAAATATTAAATTACTCACAATGTATTGTTGTTCTGAGTTGTTCCCCCTAAGCTCTTGTTGTATCTTATTTGTTGTATGAATCATTCTTTATCAGATCATATTTTTTTTCTTATATAGGATAGTGTTCTTCCCCATTTTCCTTGTATTTGGTATTGTTTTGAGTTATAATTCCAAATTAATTACAATCCTGCATACACATGTCAATCTCCATAATTAACGCTTTCCCTCTTTATAATAAATAAATGAGATATTTTTCATTAACTCCAGAGATCAACATTAAGATCATTTCACAACATGATCGGGCTCGACCCATGGCCTCATAACTCCCTAGCCTCATCGTAAGCCAATGAGACTAATAAGTTCGTAACCATTAAATTCATAGATCGGTATCAGATAAGTTATTATTGTACTCAATACATGACCTCACAACCTCCAGCCTCAGAAATAAGCCAATGAAACTAATAAGTTCATAACTATTTTGACGATTTTCATCCATAAACTATGATATAGTTTATGATATATTATGAGTCCTTTTATTTAAATATTGGTACTACCCATATAATAACATTATTTTCAACAACTATGTTAGTATAATAATATGTTAGTATAACGTCATTGTTATCATGTAAATACAGTGTTATTTCATGAATAGAAAAAATTGATAAAAGTGGCGGAAAGGGTAAGGTTAGACTCACACTCATAATTTTGGTTCAAGTAAATGTGGTAGAAGAGAAGGACACATGAGACTGACTGAGATTTGCTTTTGAAGGATCTGGTACACATCAGTTGCAGAGGCAGAGCTAAATAATAAAGATACATTTCGGAACCTGGATTAAGAGATCACAGAAAGAAACTACAGATTTTTTATTTCGAAAGAGGGTTAATTTTTCATAAATATTATTGAAATGGGTTGAATTTAAAAAAAAATACTTATATAAAAAAGTGATTCTAGTATGACACTTTTAGTTTTATAAAAAAAAAGTGTCGAAGATGAAATCGTTTTAGGCGCACAACCAAAACTAAAAAGTTGAAGGCTGAGAATTGTTGACGAAGGATATATGTATTGTGATAATACACAATAACAAAAATTCTTTGGAACGAAGGAACAATATTATGTTCATAACTAATTAGTTGGTGCTCATTTATTATACATCATCCCCAAATTAGAATTATATATATATATATATACTTATTATACATCCTTTCAAAATGTAACACTACTTTACTTCAGTTGTTTTTAAATTAAATAGAAGTGTAAACTTTTTATACAAATTTTGTAGGTATTATTTTATTATTTATATTAAAACCAATACATACGATTTTATATGAAAATATTATTTTTGAAATTTAAAATTTTTTATGTATATAATTATTAAAAAAATAAGATGAATAGATAATTTTATAAAAATTATAATAAAAATAATATATTTTAAAAATATATAAATTATTATAAAAATTGTGATTAGGAATGACTAAAAAATTAGGTTATTAGTTTTACGTAGTTATATATTTATATTTGTTTGATTATTTTGTGTAATAATGTGGAAAAATAAAACTATAAATTGATAGTGTAAAATAAAAAATAAAAAAATTAATATATATTTTTTGTTTATTTGTTGAGTTATTTTAAGAAATTTTCAATGTTTGTTTTATTGATTTCAATTCTGTCTTATTAATTTTAATTTGGTATTTGTGAAAAATTACCATTCTTTAAAAAAACGAAACAACTACCATCTCGAATTGGAGAAATACAATGTGTCTGACAGTTTTATCTTAACCTATTAGATGAGGTTAAAAATAATGTTATATAATTTCATAGAAGTTACTTGGTATATTTTTCTATATATGTACCAATAATTTACGACAAGGTTATTAAGCTTTTCATTTTTAATTTTAATTTGGATAACTTATATAAATCGTCTATCATGTACTCTCATGTTTGAAAATACTTATGTGTGAAGTCGCGTGACGAGGGGAATGTAGGTGGCCTCTGTCCTGGGAGTTCGGTAAAGTTGAGTTTGCTTTGAGGTAACCTGTTGGTTATTTATTTTTTGGGTTTGGTGCTCTCTCTTTAAGGTGGTTCTGCCCCAACCATAAAGGAGAGCTTCCATTGTGGTTGATACAGAAGTCTTATTCTGAGTATTGTATATGAGTTGGGATACCCCTGAAGTATCCCCCTTAATTTTATTTATTCTTTGCTGATAAAAAAAAAATGTACTCTCATGTTATCTATTTTAACAATTAGGTCAGTACAGTGATAGTGTTTCGATAATCGTTGTTTACATATGGAATCTTAATTTTATTGTTTTATTTTCTTGATAAACGCACGTTATATGCTTTATCGCAATGTGCTTGATGAATGTGAATACAAACATGTCCTTACAGATTTTGGGTGGAAGAAATTTAGACTTAAAATGTACATAGGATGATGACTTAAATGAACGTTTGAATTTTAGATTGAAGAATTTAAAAGTATTTTTATTCTCAGATTTTTCTTTCTTTCTTTTAGCTTATGCGTTGGAATTTATAATATTGAGCTAACTATAATTTGTTAAAATGTCCATTCTAAAGTATGTATATACTAACAAATACTATAAGCATTACATTTTTTTTTAATAGAAAAAATACGTAAGAAAATTGCCTTTTATTAAGATTACTCATAACTATGATTTATTAACATATTTATTTCTCTTATTTTACTGTGGTTCTAAGGAATGGTTACCATATTTTATGGGAAATTCTTTCTTAACTTTCATATACTTTCCTATGCAATTATGAAAAATCGATTTTAAACTTTTTAAGAAAATTTAAATAACCTTAAATGAAAGTAACTTTTTGAAAAATAAATGAGTTTGCGCTTGCATTCTATATTTTCATTTACACGTTCATGCTTCTCCATCTACAATAGTTGAGAAACCAGTTCCATAATTTGAATGTGTTTCAAATAGTTGATGAAAATATTAGTTGTATTTGATGTTACTCAGTACGAATATAATTTTTTTATTAATTTTATACTTTATTTTTGAACCTCATTGTTTTTTTTTAAAATTTATAACTTTCAAAAGAATAAAAAAAGAAACAAACAAAAATACAACCATTGTCGGTAAAAACACAAACGCTTACCACCAGTAATCACCACAAACAACTACCACAACTTAAAAATGAGATAGAAAACATCACAATCTCCACCATATTTAGAAGGATTTGCTGAAATTAAATAAAAGTATATAAATGTAGAAGGAAGGTTGGAATCGCAAAGAGAATTATCTTGTTTTGGTTTCCTAATTTAACTAGAATTCCAGTTAATATAAATAAGAATTATAGTATTTTATTACCATATAGACACACATATAAAACACATGTCAGTTAACGTTTAATTCATTTTTATCTTTTTATTCCTTCAATACCTAAAACTCTATAGTTCCGATAGTAACTTTGTGTGGATGGATAAATTACTTACGAAAATATATTCATGGTTTGCAGAAGTTGCATATCATATATAAATTGTTAAATATACATATTAGTTTCTTATGTTAGTTGTTATCCATCCAAGGGTGTGTGGAAATGAATCTGAATGAAATAACTAATGAACTTGAAGGAAGAAATATATAACTACATTTATGACATTTTAAAAAGTTGGCTTGGTAGTAAGAAAGAAATGAATGGAGGGAAATATGGAACAAATAGTGGGTTTAAATTATCTTCTAACACTACAAAGTCTTAAAAATTAAATCAATTAAAATTTACTTGAGTTCACTTTTTTTACACAAAAACAAAAATTAACATTATATATTACTTTAAATAATTTTTAGTTAGGGGTATCAAAACATATAAGTTAGGTCCATTTAAGTTCAATCCGTCATTGGTCCGTAAATGATTCTTAAAAAGCGAGGTGGAACTGACTGGTCTGTTAAGATTGTGTGAGTTGAAAATAATAACTCATCTTGTTATATGGTGGGCTGGCGAGCTCAGCCATCAGTTTTTAATTTTTTTATATTTATTTATTTGGTTAAAATAACTTATATAATTATTTTTTTGAAAAATAAGAATAAAAAAACGAACAATAAAATTAAATTAAATTTTAATATTTTAATGAAAGAATATTTAATACTTAACAAAATAAAATAAGTATCAACAATATTTTAATAAATCATAATAATGTATAAAAAAATTAATGTAAACAATATTTTATGTAAAATGTTGACCACCACAAATTTTTATTTCAAAAACATGTGATCCTCTTTAAAAACACAAAAAATAAAAAAAGACGCAAAAAGTTCGTCTAAATGATGACAAACCTAATTAGATACAAATTTAAACACTATTTATCAATAATAAAAATTAATTTAGATACCATTTTTTTTTATTTCTAAAATAATATTTAATTTAATAAATACTAATTAATTAATTATTGTATCTAGAAACTTTTCCTTTCCCATGTAAAATATGAAGTAGATATATTAAACTGACAATATAAAACTATTATATATTATTATTTAATTATAATTACTATGTATGGTAAGTGTTAGCTTTTATAATAGTTATGTTAAAAATGATAAAAATAGCAATTTCTGATTGATTGACTGTATAATTTATTATGTTTTACTTTAACAAATTACAACTATTAAACTCTAAAATATATTATAAAAATTATTAAAAAGCCAAGTAGAATTTAAATATGACTGTGAGATTAGAAATTTAAGTAGAATGAATGGTAGCAGGGTGAAGAGTGGTTGGGACATCCTTTGGATAACCTTTAGTTGAATAGATTTTTTTTATTTGTTTTTTGTATCTTTAGTTAAACTTTAATAAAGATGAGTATGAATAAAAATTGAAAGATGATTAATTATAATTAATTATTTTACAAAATAAAAATATTAAAATTTATTTAAAAATAAAAAAAAGTTATTTAAATAATTAATTGTAAATAGTGTGTATATTTGTTTACATACCAATTTTAAAAAAATATTATAAATTAATTAACTAATTTACTTACTATTATAATACTTTTATTTTAATTAGTTATTATATAAATAAATAATTATTATATTTTATTTAGACGTTGTTCAATTACATTTTTCGTTTTATTTATGCTATAGGATATAATTTTAATTATGTTTGTTTTAACATAATTGATTATGGGTAACTTCGTAAATCAACCCAAAAATTTATATGTATACATTTTTCTAATTTTTTTCTTGTTTTATTTTCTTTTTATGTCTTTCGTTACTTCTTATATTTTCATTGTTGGAAATAATCAAAAGGTTGTTTGAATATGTTGTTTGAATTGTAGGATGGAAAATCCGAAGTTGTAAAAAATGAGTGAAAAATTTGTAATGGATTTAATAAGGGTAATAAAATAGTTAAAAAAAATAAGTCAATATAAAAAAATAAAATTTAAAAAAAATAAAATTAGAATTTAAAAAAATAATAATAAAAAGTTGATCTAAATAAAAATATATATTAAAAATTCTCTCTTGTATAAAATAAAATTTATTTTTGGTATATCTTTTAAAATATAAATATTTTTTACTATAAAAAATAGTTAAAAGAAGAAAATGAATTATTTATTAGAAAATAATTATTAATATATAAATATTATTTATTAATTGATTATAATAATTTAAAAATAAAGAAAAGCGAAATGTATAAATGGTGGCCAAATAATAAATTACCTAGAGTACACAAAAACATCTCACTTTCTTTGCATTTTACACAATTTTCTCACTCCAAACTTACTCTATTAATTCACTAAAATCACCTACAACAAATATCCAAAATTCTGATCAACAAACTTAAATATTTCCTAAGTTGTGATATCAAACAGTAAATTTGTTATATGAAATACACAGTTAATGCGATTCCACAAGGTAGTTCTATGATCACTCAATGTGAACCCACTTTCTTAAGTTAAGCTTAATTTAGAGGCAAATTCCCTTCCTAAAAAGGAAGCAAAAAGTTAATCAGATAATCCAATACCTCATGGTGGTATAAAATAATTAATGTATATACTAAAACTTCAAAGCTTGACAAGGAGATAACTTTTGTCACCTAAAAAAAATTCACGTTCACTAAAATATTAAAATATTTTTTAGTAATCAAAACATTCCTAATTTACTACGTCACTCATTTCATCTTATATTTCTCTTTTCTTTTTTAATCTCTTAATGAAAAAAAAAATTATTATAGAAATATCTCATAACTTTAAATAGTTGAACACGTTATATTTATGTCCTATTAGTGATAATATTGACATGGAATGATAAAATAAAAAATAACTGCACGATCATGATTTATTTTGAGTATTACTCTTAAATCAGATAAAGTTAGTTAATTTACACTGAATAAGTCAGTTTTAAAAAAATAGATTAGATTTTATCTTACTTCTTATTATAATATCAGAGTCTATTAATGAGAGTTGTTGGATTTATCGTGTTATTCTTTATTGGACTATCCACAAACATCTAAACACACACAAAAATGTTAAGATCTCAGAAATATGTTGAAGAATTAACATCGACTAAAAATTAAATAAATTTACAGTATATAAATAGAAACAATTCTTAACTTACAAGTTGATTTTGTAAAAATAAATTAAATTTAAATTAGATAAAAAACTAATGAGCATATATGTTTCAATTATTTAAAAATAAATATTAACTTTTAAAATCCTTAATATAATAAGTATTTTTTCAATAAATAAGTACTTTCTACAATTTTTCATAAATAAAAACATAACTTCAGCATGGAAGAAGGAAAAAATATGCATAAAAAAGCTAAACCAGAATTTTGGTTTCTTAAATACATTGTTATATTTAGGTATGATCTCTTAATTCGATAAATATGGTGGCATATAACAGAAGTCACATCACTTAAAACGGAATACACAGTAGTAGGAAAAAAGGACTCGTTTGATCAGACAAAAATAGTAAAAAGATCAGAGCGAAAAATTTAAATATAAAAACAAAACAAAAATCTAATAAACTTAGAAAAAACATAAAATATTAAACTAAAAAAATGTATCGTAAAAAGTATGAAATCCATGCAAATGAAGGGAAATAAATAGGGGTGCTGGTGACTACTTGGAGGCAGGAACATTATGATTACCGAAACTCCCAACTAACTTCTCCCATGTTTTCGCTTTCTTCTTTCTGCTTCTGCTTTCAACTCCAACATTTATGTCTATAAACAATATCTCTCATACTATTTCATGGCCTCCAACAACAATACTCCACCCGACCCAATCATCTCCTCCGTCCACAACCTCATACCACAAATTCCTCGTCGCCGGAAACACCGAAATCCCGGCATTGCCATAGCTTTCCGCCTCAGAGGGTCACACAGTAAAAAAAACTCTGCGGGTAACAGCACCTCCCCTGTCAAATATTGGGAAGGTTTTCAGAAAAACGAGATTTCAGCAAGGAAGCTCGCTGCAGAGTGGTGGCAGTGGCAGTTTATGAGCGGTGACGTGTTCCCAACTGCACCATCGTTGCCTTCGTCCAGGTATCAGGTATATATAATATGTACGGTGTCAATTTCCATGACTTCGTTTCGATTTGAGTATTCTCTTTGGTTTAGTTTGGTAAAAAGGCTGAAATGGAAAACTCCAACCCAGCTATATTTTGGAAAGAAATTGTATTTATGACACTTCTCTAAAATCAAGAAAACAAATATCACATTTAGTCAACTTTTTGTGCTTTTCGTATCAAACTAGCCAGTTTTTCTAGCCAGAAAATTTATAATGATTAATGCACGTTCTAACTAGTTATTTTATTATTATTATTATTATTGGCAGTTTATAAAAATAATAAAATTATGAATGTATATTTAAATAAGAAATATAATTTGTTGGTAAGATGTGCTTTTTTAGAAGACTTTGAAAGAGAGGATGTTATGATATAGTATTTCTCAATTTAGTATAAAAGGCTTTGTTTTTGTTTTTCTGATCAGTATTTTCAATTGCATCTGGATATATATTTATATGTTAAAGAAAAACATCCTTTAATATATATTGAGATGGATATGGAGAAAGTACACATCATATCATGACGGGTCAAGATAAATTATCCTTTAAAAATTACAAAATGCCAAAATGATCATAAAACCAAAGCCTGCCCTAAAAAAATACAAAACAAAAGTTTAAACTACTTTGATAACGGAATATTGATCACGATTATATTAGTTTAAATTTTGGTTTTGTAATTTTTTAGCGTAATCTTCTTGCCCCAACTTTAAGATATTTTTTAACATTTGGCAAATTTTAAAGAATAATTTATCTTGATCCACCAGTGCTAATTTCCAAATTACAACTCATTTTTGTGAGGATAAATCTTATTGTCTTGAATACGGAGTGCGATAAATACCTACCCAAATACATCAAACAACATGAACAAGTAGTAGCATTGACATAAAATAAGAAAAATCAACAACATATGTAAGAAAGAACATACTCCAGACTTCCTAAACCAACAAAAACGCTGATATAAAAGGCAGCAGAAATATCAGTAAGATTTAATCTGCGAAGACAAAATGTTAATCCTCCTTCTTTGCACAATAGTTTCAGGAAAGTAAAACGAGAATATCCGATTCGGAAATATATAATAAAAAACTGTTTAGCAGGAACTAAGTCAACGAACTGTTGTCCGTACATGCGTACATAACCTGTTTGGACTCAGTTAAGGCATTCATTGTAGCAAGTAGCACTCTTCTGAGTTCATGCACGTATGCTGCTGCCAAACCAAACTGAAAACGCTAGTACAAAAATAACTCCTGCAGACGCAATGAATTGTTGCGAACCATTATTAGCATTTTAAATTAGCAAAAGATACCATCAACTAGGGTTTCTTTTATATTTTACATTCGGCATGTATAGATTTTTTTTCTTGTTATCCAAAATAGACAGCATATATGATAGAATACTAATTAGATAATAATATTTTTTTAGATTTTAAAATAATATTTACTTTAATTAATAAAATAATTAATTAATTTTTATTTTTAAAAGTGATTTTTATTTAATAATTTTATAATAGTTATAGTGAGATAAGAATAACTTTAGAAACTTTCGTTATGTTCTAGCATATGTTATAACTGTCATTCTCTCACTTTTCCTATTTTCAATGTCTCTTATGTCTTCTCCAAACGCATGTTTCCTTCAGCTCGCTAACGGGATAAAGCCCACGTTTCGTCATTGTCACAATTGTGGAGAAAAACTTAAAGAGAGAAAAAGTCAGAAAATGAAGTCAATAACCATTTTGCGTTCAAGAAATGGACTTCGACGAGAGGTATATATATGATTTACATGCTTCTTGTTTTTTTTTGCATCTAAAAAGGCTGTTTTTGTCAACTTAGATTATAAAGTTCATCACACCATTTATCTATTCACAAAAAATGGTATCTAAGGTTTGACATCTCCGGTAAAAGTTCTAATACTATTCTTTAATCAACTTATGAAATAAAAACAATAATATTTGAACAATTGAACCATGACTGTTATGACAACAATTGTTTTTTTATACATAAGTGTATTATGGTATATTTTTAAAAAATTCCTTCCAAGTTAAGTTTTATTTTCTTTACATTTTAAAAATATATAATATTTATAAAAGAAATTTTGTTGTACCCATATAAATTTGAAAGTATTGATTCTCTTATATTTTCTACGAATAAAATTCATACAATTTTCTCTCTTTTTTATGTGTACAAATTTATTTAATTATTGATTAAAATAATAATTATGATACATTTTCAATCCATATTTTTTACATTCACATAAAAACTCTCAATACTATTATTTTAATAAATTTTTATATCATTTAATTACAAATTTAGTCTTTAATATATTATTATTTTTTGTTAAGACTTTGTTTGGATTGGGAATGGTAAAGTTGAGGGTGTGGGAGTGTGAGAAGAAAGTGTGAAAAAAGTGAGTGTGTTTGGATTAAGGTATGCTAGAGTGGATGTGTGAAGAAAGTTTATTGAGATTTGCGAGTGATGTGATAGTTGTAAGAGTATTTTAAATTATTTTGAATAGAGTAAATTGTAAGATTACAAATTTACCCTTATATATAAAAAAATAATTATTAATTTTATGCATATTTTAGTTAATTAAAATAATTTAAAGTTTGATTTATAAATAAAAGAAGAAATATAAAATTCAAAGAAATAATTAAATATAATTTTAAATGTAAGTATAATTTGATTATTTTTCATTTTATTAATTTAAATTAATTTTGTTACTTAAGTTAATTTATTTAGATAATTTTAATATTATTTATGATTCTTTAAATTATGTTATGTTATATATATATATATACA
>Ga0123342_1000104_pt1 | contig 98814 bp, 70 predicted proteins | sample Turbeawhitnodule_FD_89960 | JGI IMG/M metagenome (GOLD analysis project Ga0123342, IMG submission 89960) | Root nodule microbial communities of legume samples collected from Mexico - Turtle bean Mexico white nodule | ecosystem: Host-associated > Plants > Roots > Nodule | place: Mexico: Nepantla...
AAGGAAAAACAAACCACCTGCAAACATTGAGGTCTTGCGTCCCATCATTCTTGTGGTGGTGGAAGCAAAGAAAGAAGCTACTAATGCAGCAAGATATAAAGAAGAGGTGAATAAAGTAAGGAGTTGGTTGTTGAATTTGCAATATTGACTATCATGGTTGGATTCATCTTTCATTTGCCTGTAAACACTAGGAAAGAATTTGATCAAGAATGTTTCCATGGAAGTGACTCCTCCCGTAATTCCAAGATCATAACCAAACAGTAGACCACCCATGGCTGCTACAAAACATGTCACCAACACATACATTGTGATCTTATTTTCATATTGTCTTCCATTTTTTGAACTAACAAAACTTCCACCAGCCATCTTTTCAAACTTTATATTTTAAGTTGATTTCTCTCTTAACTTTCCTTTCTTTTTCTACGAGATATTAAATAATGTCTTGTTTTATAATCTAAAATATGTTAAAAATAACATCTAACAAATGACAATGTGTTATATCAATGAAATAACTTCTCTAACGATATTATATCTTTTTAAGTAATTTAATTATCTATCATGTTATTAATATCCTAATTTATGTATATTGTTTTTTCAGTTAAAACTAATATGTTATTTTAAGGATTTAAGATAAGAACTAGTTACTCAAAATTTACAGAATCAATGTTTTATAGACAATAGTTTATTTTGACCATTAATTAATGATGTCTAACATTAAATTTTTTTATAATTAATGATGTAATCTCTTTATAATTTAAGGAAATTTAATTGACAATCAATTTATATGTTCATAAATTAACATTGGTTATAATTCCTCAACTTCCACTATATTAAATTCTTTTAACTATTCAAGCTTCATTACAAAGTTGATGTTAACAATTATTGAGACTATGGCAAACATAATCACTGTTATATATGATCTCATTTTGACTAAATTTAGTTCTTTAAAAACAAGGCCTAATTTTTAACCAACATTAATTTTTATTTCGTAAGTACAATAAACTTAAAATATATAATAATAATAATAATATTTATTTTAATCTATAAATTTCATCTTCCCTCAACTTTGGCTTCAAACAGAGAAAAATGTTTCCTATGTTAAAATTCCATAAACAACTATTGTTTAGATGAACGTGTTAATATCTCCATTGATATTTTATGTATTTAAATATATTTTTCCTTTCATTGACTCCCAATAAGTTCAAGGATATATATCTTCAAGACATTCTCATTCTTAGAAAATATAATGTAGTAATCCAAAATTTATGCATTCATCTTTCTCTTACTTGTGTATAACCCTTAACAAAACATTATCCGTACTTATTCCTATTTTAATTCATATTTTAATTATTTAATGTTTGTTGTAAAACTACATCAAAACCTTTAGACATTAACAAATATTTAGCTATTAGTAGATGTTCATAATTTGATGGTGGCTGCCACCATGTACATTAACAAATTCATTGATATATATTTTAAACCATACACAATTTTATCCCATAGTACCCTTAGTTTTAGATACCAAAATGTATTTATGATTCCAAACCAATTCCAATTCTGACTAAATTGAAATTTAAACTTCAATTCCAGTTTCATGAACAAAACAAAAAAAACATTCAGCATAAGTTTCATTAATTATTTCAAAAGCATAGGCATATTTGAGTAACTGATGAACTCACTGCATTAACTGATAATGCATTTGGAATAAATGTTATCTGAGTTCTATGAACAAAGGCAAAACAAAACAGAACATGCTAAGTAGTCAAGATATGGTGAACAAAAAATGGATGATGAGACATAAGGCCATCATGTGTTTACTTCCCAATGACTACCATATTTGATATATGGAGTATGGTATGTGTTAATACTTTCAACTGCTTGATAATACCACAAAATACAAGGACCCCACAATTACATAGTGTACAAAAATTGTAGTATCTGAGACCCATCAACTTACCTCTGCGACATGTTCATCATAAGCCTTGGCCAGCTCATCATCAAAATGTTCATAATTATCTTCTTCATCTTCCTCATCAAATCTAACAACGCCATTAATATTTGGTAAACTTTTATTTTCACTGAAATGCACTATCAGCTCATTAACCTCTTCCCTTTCAAGATCAGTTTTTGCTAAAGATAAAAGAACATTTTTAGCTTTCTTATCGGGAGAGATTCCATTAGACTCCATTTCCTTAAACCAATGAACAGCACTGTCGAAGTCTCCACTTTTTCCATATGCATCCATGATAGTAGTCAAAATTGTCTGATTGGCCTTTATTCCCCGCTCAAGCATTTCTTCGTACTTTTTCATTACCATCCCAAGATCGTTTGTCTTAGCATACCCTTTAATTAAGGTTCCGTAAGTAACAACATTAGGCTCAAAACCATCTTGTATCAATCTTTTGAAAAACATCTCAGCACCCTCCATATCAGATGCATTGACATAAGCTGATAACATGGTAGTGTATGAGCAAAGATCTGGAAAGTATCTGCGTGGGAAAGTATACGAGAAGAAGGCTCAGTGTTGTGCACTAAATAATAATATAGACAGGAACATTTTCTCAAATTCTATTTCATTTGGTACATGAATTTTAATAGTGTTTTTGGATTTATGTTAGCAAACACCAACTGCCCCATTCATCTCAATCCATCAAGAGACAAGCTTTTCCATTTGGACTCATTGGAATGTATGACAGCTGATATTCAAAAAAATGATCATAAAAAATGTTTGTTGTTTATTTCTGATCACACCTAAAACCATTATCTACTAATTAACTCCTGGATAAGTCTCCAACATTATGCAAATCGGCTACTTTCGTGCAGGATCTCATTATGTCCCTGGCCTGGCCTTACAAAAAGTTGTTCCCTTTAGTCCTTAAATTTCATTGTTAGTGAAAATTGAAGTTTAAAAAGACTAGTAAATGACTTTCTGCAAAGTCTGACTAAAAGAAGATTTTAAAAATCAGAATTTAAAGCAATTGACACTTTCATTTCAGAAACCAGTATGGTAATTCGCTCACAATCCATCATTGATATTTGGCCTTTCAGACGATCTGCACTTTCATGGAGAAAAGGTATTTTACATAAATTTCATTTTTTTTCTTATTTACTACATTAGATCCTCCTTAATCGTTAGTGAACAATAGTATTCGTTGACTTGGGATGGCTATGGGTCTAAGTCTACGTTTGATTTGACTTGGCTGTTGATTGGGCTTTTCATTTTGTAATTTGCCTCACATCTCTTATTCCCACATTGTTTTTCCCCTACCACAGTACTTGTGATGTGAATGTATTTTTCTTCCCAGGAAAAAAACTAGAACCTGAAGAAGAAAGAAAATGCTACTCACCTATCCCTTCTCATACTCTTAAACACGGTCCGAGCCTGCTCCACCATTCCCGATATAGAAAATGCATCAAGTAAAATATTGTAAGCTTTCCGAGTTGGCCTGTGAAAAAAGAGGAGAATATGGTAACTTCTATAATAATAAAAATAATGATCATTTAGTAGATAAAGTAAAACCCTATAATGCACGCATGTGATACCAGTTATTTGAATACGTGACTAGTAGGCTACTAAAAATCCCATCAAGTAATTAATAATAACGAAGCTGATAACAACTTAAATTATCTAGCTTGCTATTCATTCTTCGCATTAATAGTTTTATTCCCTGACATACCTGACTCCAGCGTCAAGCATTTCCTCAAATACAGCTAACGCTTCTTCCTCCCTCCGGGCCTTCCCATATGCACTTACGAGTAAGGCATAGCTCACAACATCTGGTCTGAGATCAGCTCTTTGCATCTAAAATTAGGCATTCACTTCAAAATCTGATGAATTAATTATAAGCAAGAAATTAAAGGGAGGACAGAGAAACAAGATGAAAACTAACGGAAAGTCTTGAAAATACCTAAGATTAAATACATTATGTCCATGAAAATGTTGACAATATTAGTGCTTCTTGTGTGCAAGGATTTAATTTCACCATTCTCATAATTTAATCAAAATCTGACTGAACTAACATGGAGAAAGGTCTGCAAACCAAAACAGATTTCAAATAATCTACTAACAGAAATTAAATCTACAACAAATCCTCCATATGGAGAAAGGTGAGACTATTTGTACCTATACAAGAAAAGTACAGAGCCGAAACAGTTGAAAATTGAGTCTATATTTAAGAAGTATGGGTTATCTTGTATGAAGAAGGAGATTTAAAATTTAATTGAAGTACCTAAACATGTTATTGTTCGTGTAGAATATGCCAAGACCATTTTTGTTACACAATTTAGTCACAACCAGTTTCTTCCTCATTTGGAAATGATAAATATAATATGATGTTAAAGTATTATGCTTGTTCAGCCTTCAGAAAGGAATGTTGTCTATGATAAACATGCACAAAATACCTGATCATATATGTTCGAAACTTCCTTGTAATTTGTTTCAAATGACATCAAGCTGTTATAAGTTACTGTAGATTGTTCAATTCCTCGTTCAGCCATCAGCGCAAATGCCTTACGGGCCTTTTCATAACTTCCAGCCTTTTTAAACATATAAATCATCATGTTAAACATCTTCTGGTCTGGTTTCAAAGGTGAGTTTTCATCATTCAGTAAACGGTCAAATACTTCTTCAGCTTCTTTAAACTTGTTCCCCTGTAAGTGAATCAATATAAATGTGAAAATGAAAGTCAAGAGACTCAATAGCAGTCTGTAAAATATTTAAGAAATGTACACCGAGTTCAAAATAGTTATCCCAACATGGGAGATCTGTTGTTGTTGAACAATCATGGTCATTGGAACAATTATCATAACCTGTAAGCCCCACCCACCAACCTCCATGTTTAAACTCATAAGTAAAAGTGTATAGGATTAAATACAAAGATGAATGCATACATTAACAAATGTTTTAAGTATTATCTGGTATGTTACAGCAGAAGGTTCAGGACCCCATTTCTGCATCCTTCGGAATATCGCTTCAGCATTGTTATATCTGCCTCCTTTTCCATATGCTTCCATAACTGCAGTCTGAGATACAACATTTGGTGCATAACCATTCTTATTCATCAAAGCTAAGATCTTCTCAGCACCATTGAAGTCTCCCAGCTTCCCATATGCCGTGATAAGCATGAAATAATCCATCTTACCAAAATCCCACCAGCTTTGAGTCCGAAGCCACTCAAGAATCTAGAGAATCGCGTAACAAACAAGTTAGAATCGCTTACAAGTAAAACCAAACAATCACACAACAAGGAACAGATGAACTGTACACCTCAGCGACAAGGTTCCACTTTTTGAGTTGCTTAAACCTAATCAAGGTGCCAACGACAAGGTTTTTAGGAATACTCTGGTTGCTAATCTTCTCAGAAGAGAGAACAGAAACAGCAGAACCGGACTCCTCGATTTCAGTCATGATTCTCCTCCAATTCTTCTGGTCAGCTTCATCCGCAAGGTCCTTGAAAACCTCCATTTTCCTCCTCCTCTGCATGAACTTCCTCGGTTTCAACATTCCCCTGCACACCACCTCCATTCTCCCACTCATCCTCACCCTCGCAATTCCATTGCTACACAGACAAAACGCAACGGAATGAATCAGCGAACCATACATACATACACACACATACACCAAAAACACAACACTGAAAAACCCTAAACCCTACCTCGTGCGAGTGGGTGGCAGAGGGAGATGTGGCAAGTGACAGTGTGACTTCGAAATGAGACTACACATAATCCACCCAAGAGGATCGTTTCCAGAAGAAGATGATTCTCTTAAGGAGCACAAAGTAACTATAAATATAAATATCTATTCTAATATCCATTTCCATTTCATGGGCCGAACTATTTTTTTGGCAATTTCTCCCAACACCATGTATTTTTTATATCCACCCAACATAACTTTTTAAACCCAACTTTGCCTTTGTCACATATTGCGTATAGATGCTAATATATGAAAGTCACATATTTGTCTATAGATATTGACATCTGAAAGTGTTTGTTTTGCATACGGATATTGGTATCCAAAAGTGTCATGTTTGTCTACGGATATTAATATCCAAAAGTATCATGTTTGCCTATGAATATTTTCATCCAGTACTCTTTGATTACGGATGTCCATATCTAGAAGTAAAAAATTAACTATAACCTTCCGAACATAAGCATATGATACAACTCCGGATATGTACGTCTGGAATAAAAAAACACTTTCGGATATAGATATCCAGAAATCACACCATTTGTAAAAACTTACTACACTACAATACATATCAATTATCACAACCACAACTCTTCTCCTCCTCTCCGCCGTGCCTTAGGAACTCAGTGGTGTGTTGGTGTCGTTGTGACTTAGGTACATAAGGTTGGGTGCATAAGGCTTACGATAGGGGAATGCATTGTTGTAGTGAAACCTAGATTTTATTTCATTAAGAATACAATACACACATTTTACATTGTTCATTAAGGACACACAGAACATTTCACACAAGTGATAGGTGTAAGTAAAAAATGGTATTGTGCAAGGAGAATCTGCCGTATTTTTGGGTCAGGCCCAATAAAATGGGCCCGCCCAGTTATATAGAAAGAGATCTTCCTCAATCAGTTAGAGAGAGAAAAAAAGGAAACCAGAGAAAAGGAGAGGTTGCGTTGCGATTAACGACGACGAAGAAGACGACCAATGATGTCTTCCGGCGGAGACGGTGGGAAGCCATTTTTCTGCCACGTGTGCAATCAGAGGATCACGTGCACCGATGAGTCGGAACCGTTCTGCCCGATCTGTCTGGAAGGTTTCGTGGAAGAATGGAACCCTAACAACCATAGCCATAACCCTAATTTTGTCCACGAGAGTGGTGGAGAATCTTTGGATCCCGAATTTCCGTTCGATTTGATCGATTCCATGCTCCCTCTCTTGCTCAACTCCGGTTCCAGGACCCGCCGCGAAGCCGACATGTTCGACCCGAGGACCTACCTCCAGAACTACCTTCAGAGCCTTCGCGCTGATGGCGCCAACATTCAATTCTCCTTCGGCCACCCTTCCGACAACTGGTTTCGCTCCCCGGCCAACCTTGGCGACTACTACCTCGGCCCCGGCTTTGAGCAGTTGATTCAGCTCCTCGCCGACAACGATCCCAACCGTTACGGCACGCCGCCAGCCGCCAAGGACGCCATCGAGAATCTCCCCACAGTCACCGTCGACGACGAGTTGCTGAACTCGGAGATGAACCAATGCGCGGTCTGCCAGGACGAGTTCGAGAAGGACACGCAGGTGAAGCAGATGCCGTGCAGGCACGCTTACCACGCTGACTGCTTGATTCCTTGGCTCCGGCTGCATAACTCGTGCCCTGTGTGTCGGTATGAACTGCCCACCGATGACTCCGAATATGAGAATCGGCCACGGGCCAGTGGCGATGGTGGTGGTGGTGGTGGTGGGTCGAGGTCTGATGTGAGCGATAGTGGCAGTGGCAGTGGCGCGGGAGGGGGAAATAATAGAGCTGTTCACAGGACTGTTAGAATATTTTTGCGGCCTCCTTCTGATGGAGGTGACTCGGTGCAGGACAATGCCGAAAGGGGATGGGAAAGTTGGGATTGAAATTTGTGTAAGTAGTTCTTGTTTTATTATTGTTGTGTGCTTGTTTTACTTTGATTTGAAACACGTTGGTTTTGATTGCAATTAGGACTCAATGTTATGGTTTTGTAGTATAATTGACAATTTGTGGCATTTAAACATGTGGGTTTAGCTTGTTAGGTGTTTTAACTTCTGTTGCTTGTTCTGGTACTCAACTTCGCTCTTGAGGTTAATTTCCGTGCCTTCTTTCTTACTGAGAGTGACAAGGCTTTATGCTCATGAAAATAAACATGCCTCTTCTACTTCAGCCAATCTGCGAGCCATTGAGTTGGTTATCATTATTCTTGGTGTTTTAAAAAACTTATTCTGTATATTCTCATTTTATGGTCATTTTTATATTTGGGATGTTAATGATCTGAACTTCATCTGAATAGTTTGTTAAATTGTTTATATTCTGTGTAGTTTCCAGGTTTATAGCTCCTTTTTCTTAATATTTCTATCTGACATCAATTTACAATGTACCGTTTGTAATGGTAACTCTTATTGAGAGCTTTTGACCATGGAGCTGCTTCTCCCGCACTCTTGCACAAAGAAGTGGTGTATGCGGGAATAAAGAGGAAGAGGTTTAAAGTTCTGAACTAACTATTTTGTTTACTTATGGGGTCTTGCACTTCTATATAAAAAGGGTTTTCCTTCTCTATTTTTTAATTAAAACTGTGTTTCATAGAATGAAGTGGGGATGAAGGGAAAGGTAAACAGAATTTAGGATATTGAAAGCAATTAAATGTTCAATTGATTCAAGCATGAAGATTCACTAGTGCTTTGCAACGTCATGGTGAAATGGAATGAATTATTTTCCACCAAAGCCTCACTCAATTCTGATGTTAGTAGGAAATTTTAAAAAAGACTGAATGAATTGTACTTGTTCCCTTCGTAGAACCAAACTAGATTGGAATATTGAATATTTTGCACTCTATGGAACAATCTAATGTATTGCTTGATGATTGTTTCTGTCTATACTGGGCCATAAAATTGTTACATAATTGTGTCGATGTTTGGTTCTTAATTTTTATGTTTGTTCTTTGGATGATTATGAAGGTGTATGTTAATATGAAGTGCTGATAGTTTGTATCTGCAGGTATTGTCTCTTGTTGGAAACTATCTTGTGCAGCTAAGGGTTCCGTGAATAGATTACTATCGTTGGCATGTTTGCAGGAGTCCTTGTGAGGAGGATTGTAAGAGATGTTATTTTCCGTGGCCATGAACATGAACTCTGTTCGATCAAAGGGGATTGCATGAAAGCTCGCAATTAATGAGACTTTAGGTACTGCGTTATTTTGTACAGATCATCTTCCAAACTTCAAATATTGATCATCTTTTATGCAATATTTAGTCATGGTTATGTTTCTCCTATGTCTGTATAAAACGTTTTAATTTCGAAATTTTTATTTTAACCGTTTTAGAGTCTGTTACCCACTTCTTTACCAGCCCAATTAGGAAATAAGCCTTCATTAATAGACACGCCAATGGCATCTCCATCCAAGGGTCCTAATCAAAAGTTTAAGTTCAAATATAAGATTTTAGTTTTATAAGAAACCTAATCTTTTTTATTTTACAAGACTTGTACTTACTATGAAATGTAAATATGAAATTATAAAAGTTTGGATACTCTTGTTTTTAATATAAGATACATTTTATAAGAAAATTATGATATTTTTAATACAACATTTCATAGTTTCTATGAAATATCAGATTTCTTTTTTGTGTTTGTGTCTACAAAATATTATACATGTTTTTTATTAGTAGAAATGAGAAGAAAATTTTAAAAAAATAGTAATAGTAAGGGTATATTTGAGAGCATTGTTGGAGAAGTAATTCTTTGTGTGTGGTCCTGTGTATAGCATGGAAGAAGGCGTGGGAAAACGATAACCCTTTATATTATATCCGTTTCATAAAGTTGTACAGTAATATATGGTTGACAGTATTTGGTAGTATTTATAATTGATAGCAACGCCCACTTCACACCTTAAACAACAGTGTCTCATCACAACCATCAAATTAATTTGCTTAAAGTGTAACTGTAGATTATGTTATATCTTTTCCGGATTATGTAGTTAATTACAAATCTGAAAAAAAAGTTTTCGGATTATTATTATGATTATGAATTGGAAAAAAACTTTTGGATTACATAATTATGAATCTGGAAAGATAAGTGTGGAAGCGTAAGAAGAAGCATTCCATAACTGAATAAGAACACGAATGGAAGTGGAAGAAGCAAGAGTCCATAACTGAAGGTAGGGGATGGGTTTCAACACACCCAGAGCATAATAATAAAAAAGCTTAATAAGGAAATTATACATTTTAATCTTTTTAATTCACTTTCTATAAAAAGTTTAATGTATTGAATATTTAAAATATTTTTTTTATTTAAATAATATGTTGTTTGATTTTTGTCGTGAAAAAAATTACATGATTGCTTTTTCTGTATTTTTGTCTCTGACTTACGTCTTATCATCTTCAATTTTTTTAACTCATCAGCTCAAAAATTAAAAAATATATATATTACACACTAAAAAAGGAAATTTTTATTAAAAAAATATTTAAATTTATAATGTGTTTTTAAATTAATTAAATATAATGAAAACATAAATTATACTGATTCATTTAAAATCTTTAAATTTGGATTGTCTACTTCCTTAAAAAAAACTTCTTAAAGAGATTTATAAATAAAATTTAACCATAAAAATAGTATACAAGTCATAAAACTTTAAATTATTATTTATGTAAAATTTATGATATTATTACATACTAAATAAAATTAAGTTATTTAAAAATCATATATAATATATTATTTTTTATATTTATAAGAAATTATTTATTAAAGATTTGATTGAATTATGATATATATATATATATACACACATTATGTAATATAAAAGGCTTATAATAAATGAGTGTTTTAATAGTGTTAAAATGTTTTGGACATAATACTTCTTTTTTAAAACATGTCAGATTTACTATAAATACAAAATACTTTCAATAACTTTGCTTTTTTGTTAATTATATAAAAGATTACATATTTGGATATGCATATATTTATTATTTCAGCTTATGTTTTATTTTTCTTATTATTTATCCAGATCATATAACTCATGTTACTTTAGATGTAGACTTGATTAAGTAGGATTTACTTATGAGATACCAATTTTGATGGTTGATCAGTTTTAGTTAAAGACAACTAACCACAAATTTAATATCAATTTTATACGAACAATCAGAGTTATTTCAACAAATTATCATAATATTCTACCTAATTATTTTCAATTTTTTTCTTTTAACCAAATGATACATTGGCAAGACCACGATTGCTTAATTGGTTAGTTTCTTTGTAAATTTAAATGTACAACAACTACTTAGATAACTTTTTGATAGAAAAGTTAACTCTTATATTTTTTACATTTTCTAATTTTATTTATTTTTTTTGAAGATGTAATCGGTCAGATAAATAAGAAAACAATCAATTTTCATCCAAAAATAATCTAAATATATATTACACATTTAAATTTATAAAAAAAAAATCTTATTAGTCCTCATCATGTTGCCAATGTATAATTTGACTACAAAAATTGAAAACAAATAATCATAACATTATTTCAAATAATTGATTCAATCAAATAATATAATTATTACAAAGGTTAATTTTACACACAAAAAACAAGATTAATCATATAGTAATATTTATTCAGTTAAAACGATTGTTGCTTCGTATTCTTATTTAAGTATAAACATCCAAATTTTAACATTGATGATTAGATTCAGCTTTAAAATTTTGTGTATTTTAGTGAATTAGCCTAAAAGATAATTTTGGGCAAAAATAACTAATGGGGTGAGAGAGGCTCGAACTCTCGACCTCAGGATCACTCAGAAGCTATGAGACCTACGCGCTAGCCAACTGCGCCACCACCCCTTACATGTTTATAGAATCTTCTTGTTTTAATATATTTTATAACCACAATATGTATTATGTTTTAATATTTTTTCTATTACCATTATGTTTTAATGTCTTGCACATTTTGTAATATAATTTTGTTTATAAATTATATAAACTATTTTAAAAAGTTATAAATTTTAAGGCCATCCAAAAGTAATTTTGACATTTTATTAAAAAAATATTAGGGAAAATAAAACATCAATCCAAAGAGCCAAACTTAGAGTACAAATAGCATGGGTTTCATAAGAAAATAGTGTTTTCTTTGTATACATTCATACCTTATTTCTTCTTAATTTCAAACAATTCGAAATATAAATATTGTATTTTGGATCGTATAATTGTAAATTTTGTATTCTAAATTCTACCATCTCAAGTATAAAGTTTTGTATTTTTGATTATATAATTCGGAAAAAAATTATAAAATTTGAAATAGACAATTTCCTATGTTTGATTTATCTCTTAATTGGGTAATATAATTTGAGTCGAGGCCCAATCATATCGGGCTTTAATTGCTCCATATAGGGCGTTTTTCCCTGCACCTCAAAAATGGCTTCTTGCACCTCAATTTTCAGAAAGAAAAATCATTTTATCCTTTTTTTTAAAATAACTTCCATATTACTCTTTCTGAAATACTTTCCAAACACATTTTATGAATTATGAATTTATTATTATAGAAATAAAAATGATATTCTGGAATGATTTTTTGCCTTCTAGATTTTCTATTCTAAAAACATTCTTCGCTTATGGAACTCTTATACCAGAAACACTTTTTGTTTATGAAATTCCTATTCCAGAATCACCCAAAATTATTAACAATAATTCTGATATATTAAATAATATAGGGGTGCAGGAAGAAAATTGTAGGGGTGCAGGAAGAAGCACCCCTCCATATATAGCCGTTTTAGAAGAAAAAAATATACACTGGGTTGGTTCAATTTGTTTGTGTGTTGAATATTTGGATAGAGTTTGAGCGAGAGAAAGATGGAAGAAGATGATGGAGTAAGAGACAACACTGTCACCCATTCACCCACCAATTCGCAACAAACTGGTAACGAATTTCGCCATCTTAACGTTTTGCTGCTTTTCCTTTTTCACTTACGTTCTTCTTCTCACTACTTCAACTGAAAATGGAAAACGTTGGAGTTCATAATTATCAATTGAGGACTTTCGATTTTTTTTATAATTTTAATGATTTTGTGTGTTCATTTCATCAGAATAGGTTTAGTTTACTGGTTCAATGTCAAATGAACAGATTATTTTTTAACACTTATCGCTTGTTTCACCCAATCTTGATGCTCGTATTGAAATTTGATGCGAGGTGTTATGAAATTTCTGCGATTGAAGACCAGATACTTGCATGCAATGACTTTTTACACATGATAACTATTTACTTTGTAGTTTAGCTAGATGCTTTCTTGTTTGAAGAGGACTCATCACTGCTAACCCTATTGTGTTGGTGAGACTCGGGATTAGAAGATGTTTTGCCCTAAAATACGGTTTTCTTCAAATAATAGTGAACGCAGTTATGCTTATGGAATATCTTTCAAATTGTAAGACACGGGAGTCTGCAATCTGAATCTCTCATTTGGCACTGTAATTCACTAACTGTTTTTGAATAGTAGAATTATTGTAGTTGAAGACGGATAATAGAATTTGGATATTGTAGCAAAATGAGCATGATTAGATTAATAAGCTGATGCAAGAACTTTTTTTAAGAGGCTTTATGTTGGAAACGAAGCTGAGAAAAGAGCAGGTTCAAATAGTCACTTCAAGTATCTTGAACATAATTTAACTTTTCTCTTGGCTGTTATCAATTACCTTTGAGTATTTGACTCCCTTTTATATTTTCTTAAGAAATAAAGATAGCATTTATCAGTCATTGTAATTACTTAGAGTACAAACTGGCATATGTTTTTAGATTCAAGATATCACTGCACCAAAACAAGATTCAAGACATTAAATATCTGTACTTGTCAGACTTTATTTTTATTTCTTAGCGTCTTTCCAGGGGGAATTCATTAAAGAAATCCTTGTTCACATACCAGTTGTATTATGCATGCTTTTTAAAGACTGGTGAAAGCCTATTAAGTACACCTGAACTGGGAGTTCAAAGATCCTACCGAGGTTGATAATTAAATATATATTTGGTTTTTATAATTTATTGAATGATAAAGGAGTATACTGATAAAGTGATATACATTCATAATCAAATAATACAACAAGGTATTTAGGTTAATAGATTTAACAGTCAAAAGTTCAAAATATTAAGAATAACACTAATATGTCCATAACACGACATATTATTTTAATCGATGTCATCTATCTCATTAAGAAAATGAAAAGAACTCAAGACAGCAGTATATTATATGAGCTCATTTTGAAAATAATCACCACTATAAAAACAAAGTTCTCCAGACAAGTTTAACCAATTCCTGACCAATCACTGGTCTATAAATCAAACCAGATGGTTTAGTCCAGTTCTTTCACAAATTGTGTGCTTGGCATGTATTGATGTTTTAGGTTAATCAGTCACAGTTTTCTAATTGTACCCTTGTTTGCTTTTTTTACTATCTGCTTTGAAGTTTTTATCATCACTATTCAAGTCAGCATTTTCAATGTGGCATCTATGAACTCCTTACACATAATTTACAATTGATATGCCTTTAAATTCCTTTTTTCCCAATAAGTTGCATGATGTTTGTACATGTTGCATTTTGTAGTTTATTCTTTGGCTTAAAACTGTGTTCTATGAGCCACTGGGGTTGAGCGGTAGTTTGGAATATGTGTTTGCTGGATGCAATAGGTTTAGGCCTCAATGCTGTCATTATAATCATTCTTCTGGTAGATTATAGCTGGAAACTTATCCTTTCTTTACTATCATAAAGTTCCAGCAGCATTTGCAACAGGTGATCCAGCATTAAGCTAACAATATAATTTTTCTTTATTTAATTTTAATACCAGTTTCTGATGATGACGAAATAGACTACACAACCAAACCAGAGTTTTATGACCCAAATCTTGATGATAAGAATGAACAGTGGATTCATAAAAAGAGACAAGGACTTGTCTCTGATGCTGTGCTTAGTTGCCCTGCTTGCTTCACAACCCTCTGCCTCGAATGTCAGAGGTACACACTTGAGTTACTGTTTTGGTTGCATGGCCATATATATGTATATGTATGTATATATATATATATATATATATATATATATATACACACGCACTTAAACTAACATAAGGAATTATTATATTGGTAGATTGAACAAATGATTTATTTTCACCCAGAGCAATTATTTATTATTACTTTTGTAAATCTTAGAAGGTTGGAAGTATCTTGATCAACTCAAGAGGTGTTGGAGAAGAAGAAGCTTGCAGAAGCATGTCCCATGGTGATTCAAATTCGTAACATGCCAAAAGCCCATGAAAAACAAGAACCTTTTGCAAAATAAAATAGAAAATGGATAGAAAAGACACACAAATTAGAGTTTGCTTTAGAACAATATCATCTTATTAATAGGTATCCTATCCAAGTAAACAGTATTCTTGTTCACTTGAGACATTTTCCATTGAAATAGAGTAAATAAGTGCTGCTGGTTTTGTTCATGGGAATATTTGTTCGTAACTGGTTTGACTAACCTGTCGGTTGTGACTTATGATTTGAATGACTGACCTTCTTTAGTTTCTTGCAGGCATGAAAAATATCTGACTCAGTACAGGGCAGTATTTGTTACAAACTGCAAAATTGGGAATGACAAGGTTTTGAAGCAAAATACTTCAAGATCAAGAAAAAGAAATAGAGGGAGTGAAAGATTTGATAGTCATGACCCCAATTCAACTAACATTGAAACATTCAAGCAAGTTTGCTGTTCTGCTTGCTCGACAGAGGTTGGTGTCATTGACCAAGATGAGATTTATCATTTCTACAATGTTCTCCCGAGTGAACCCTGACCGATTTAGATGTATCTGCTCAGAAGTGGCCTTCTATGAATATCACTACCTTACAAAATCCCAACTCAGAACTAGTGTATCTCAGTGTCTCCATGCTTTACATCCATGAAGGTATAATTCCTACACTTCCAATATTTCTTCCCCGGAAGCATACTCGAGGTAACCGTCACTGGAGGAAGAAACTATATTTGTGGCTAAAACCTTGGGAATGGGAGATATTGCTTAAAAGAACAAAATTAACATCTTTGCAGATATCCTGTATGACAGTATCTCTTGAATTTTTTTCAGTACCATGTCAAATTCTATTTATTTTTGCTATTTTTGTTTTCCATTTTTATTGTCACGGACGATTGCGATCATGCAAAAGCTTGGAATACTGTTTCATCAGCTCATAATAGGCAACTTATAAAATTAGCTAGCAAGAGTTATTAAAATCAATGTAAATGTTTTCAAAAGTCACAACACTTCCCTACTAAGTCAATGTTTATTTCTGAGGTGGCATCAATGTGCGTGTGCTGGTCTTTTTTTCCCTTGCAGCAGCGAGGTTTGAACTTCTGACATGTCTTCACCACCATCCCAATTCAGGTGACTTTGACATTCTTGAGCCAATTTTCGTGCATTGTAGATTCTTCTAATGGTGATTTTCAATTTCCTTTTTTTTCCCTACTGCTGTATGGATCCTGCCGCCAATCTTGACTTAGTTTCACCAATTTCATAAATATGTAACGAGCTACATATTTATTTAAAATTGGCCACTAACAAAGAAAGGCCAGCATTTGTCCATTATCATAAACCTACCTTACCCACAACACTCGGAGTACATAGATGTCGGGAAAGTGGTATTATTATCATAAGATGACATTAAATATAAGTGATGTTATCAACTTCATTTAAATGAAAAATAATTTTGAATTCCTTTTGCATATTGCATAATGGGGCTGTATTATAGCAGATACAGATTTTTTTTTCCCTTTTGATTATTGATTAAGTGTTGAATGGTGTATTATTAAAAATGTTGTTTAGAAAGTGAGTAGATTCCTTGTGTGAATATAAAAATATAGGAATAGGATTATGATCCAATATTTTAATGTGATAGCATGGAATGTTCCATCATTTCAAGCAGAGAAGTGGGAGTATGCAAATCAAAAAAGGGTGGATCAAATCCTTGGCATAATTATCAATCGCTCCTTTTGAGTTGCTTTCACTAAAATACAAAATCGTAGTGGTTAGGAAACACATTATGTATATATTAATATCAATAATTTAGCTATTTAGTGTGAATATATTACGGAAGAGGTAAGAGACAGCGCATGAAAATAGCTATTTAAGATATGGAATATGTGTCCGTGTGCACTAGATATTGAATTTGTTTTAATTTAATATCATGGCCTCTTTGTTCTTCTCTTTGTTAATTCAGATTTCCTTAAAAACCTCCACTGTTTGTATACATTGAGAGAACAAATTTTGCACGATAAATTATATTTGTGTGTATTCTGTTAATCAGAATTACAGTTAACTTCATATATTTTCTTATACGATATCTGAATATTTTGAAAGCCAAGAGTTATGAAAATATTAAGAAGTGAAATTTAAGTTTAACTCAACCTCATAAAATCTTATAAGATGAGGTTTGTATTCATATATATACTATAAAATGTTATAATCTATAGTCGATGTCAGATCTCCAACACATATTCCTCACGCTGACAGTGACAACTCGCCGGTCCGATAGTGGGTGGTTTGATAAGTTCAACGAACTATCTTTAGGATAAGCTCGAAAATGACTATGATATCATATTAAGAATTGAATTTTAAATCTAATTCAACCTTACAAAATCGACTTATAAGGTGAGATTTGCACTCACATATATCCTAAGAAATACTCTAATATCTAGTCGTTGTGATATCTTTTACCTGAGTTGAATAGGGTAAGAAAAATTTAATTAAGAAGTTGAATATATTTGATCATTGAAAGTGTTAAAAAGAATAGGGTAAAAAAAATTTAACCAAGAAGTTGAATATATTTGATCATTGAAAGTGTTAAAAAGAATAGTGAGTATTTGTGTTTCCGTGTGAACATTAGCTTAGCTTAATTTTTGAACATGGTTGTGTAGTTTGACCAAGAAGTGACTATCAATATCAAGATTAAATAAAGATACCTAGCCTACAACCAATTAGCCAATCATCTAAAACAACAAAATCAAAGAAAGGAGTACTTATCCAATCATCATAATATACGATTCTAAGTCTAACAGGATAGTGGTTCTTTCCCATTTCTTTTATTTGTTACCTACCAATCCTAGTGGTACAAGTGCAGTCTGTGGGTATGTTTAATAGTAGTTTGCATGATGGACATTAGCAGGATTCAAGAAAGTTCACAAAACTTAAACTTTTACTTCAATAAAAGAACACTACTGTCAATTTTCTTATCTTAACTAACACTTTCATCCATCATTATATTCCCACACAAAAAAAAGTTTTTATTTTATGTGTTATATTCTATGTACTACGACCCTGATACGACACGGACAAAGAGATACGTATAATTTCTTAAATATAAGATATAGAGACATGAATCTATATATTATATACTTATGAATTATATAAATAGATAATAAAGATTTATGTATACAAGTATGTTTCATTTTTTTTGGCAGAAAGATGTTTTTTATGTTTGGTTCAAAATGATTTGTTGCTTATTTTTATAATCATACTAAAAATTTATACAATAAGTTTGACTTCTTAAAAAATTAATGTATTTTTAAATTGTGTTAGAACCATGTTAAAATTGTCAGAAATCCAATAAATGTTTTTTGAATTTGACAATTCAGCGATACGTATCCTACGAGTGTCATAAAAGTGTCGGTGTCTGATACGTATCCTACAAGTATCATACAAATGTCGATATCCGATATAGACACGTCATTTAATAAGAGTGTCTGAATCTGATAGGTTACACTTCAAAAGTTGAAAGAACTATATCTTATATATTTTTGTGCTTTATAGGAATTTTTCTAAAATGTAAGAATGTCACAATACAAATATTCAAACAATCTCAAATTCGTTTCTCCAAACACTTCTTTTAGATAAGTTCTTACTAAGTTAGTATTATAATTATGTTAAAATTATTTAGATAATTTCTTACTAAGTTAGTATTACAATTATGTTAAAATTATTTAGATAAGTTCTTACTAATTTAGTATTACAATTATGTTAAAATTCATAATTCACTTAATACGAGTGAAGTAGTGTTCATGGGAAAGGAAGAACGAAAATACTTTTTGTTTGGATCAAGTTATTTAAGGGAAAGTGTGTGAGACGAAGCGTTTCGCTTCCTCTCTCAAATACCACGTAGATATTATGGTTTTACGTCATTGTTCTTCCATTTTTTTACACTATTTTTTCTGCTCAGCCAAATATTAAATAAAATATATTAACTTATTAATTATAATTATAATAATAATAATTATTATATATATAATCGATTATAACATATGTAACTTAAGGTTGCATTTTGAGTTTTGCAAGCTAGAAAAGGAAAGTACCCCACAATTTTCTTCCATTGGCTGAAGACACTTTCCAACAATGAATCAATGATGATCATAATCTTAACACAAGATTATTCACTCAAGCTAATAATGCTCATTCAAATTCACTTTTTTTGAGTAAAAGAAATAATTATTTGGGTTTCATTAATGTTAACTGTACAAGAATTCATCAGTGTATATTCAATTTTCTGTGAAACTAAAGACGACATCTGCAGGAATGAATTAATTTGATTTATTCAAATGTGCTATTCTTAATTGATAATTATTAACGTTAAATTATTCATTAAATTGTCGTGTTTGATTCCACTAAAACTATTTTCAGAATAATCTCAAACACTAACATGTTGGTTTCTTATATTCACAGCACTATTCAGCAATATGAACTGATTTATATCTTTTAATCAAAATCGATAAATTTATATTTTTTTTATCTTTTCGTATACACATTTTTATCTCTATTTTTTTTTAATTTTCTAGTAAATAGTTTTTCAATATTCATATTTTACAAAACACCACTCATAGTAAAAGATTAAAAAATGTTTACTGTATAATTATAATAATCTGTTCAAATTCTATTACAATTTGATTTTCCATGCTCTCCTAATTATTTCTAGTAGGGTAAATGTTATATCAAAATGGCCTATGATAGTAAGGCAGATTCTATGATAGTAAGGCAGATTCTCCTACACCAGATCATTTTGGACTAAATCCAATATATACAAAGAAAAATATCAAAATACTCTTAATGAAATGAAAATTAGGGTTTAGTAAAATGTGCACCCAACTCACATCCAACCCACACCCAATCCAACAACATTGTACCCTTTTTTTTGTGATTACCATGAGAAGGCAGCGCGCGGTGCTTCAATCCTTTTCCAGTGGCTTAGTCTCCTTCTCCGTGCGCTGCCTTCTCACAGTAATCACAGAAAAAAAAAATGCAATGTTACTGGGTAGAGTATGGGTTGGGTACACATTTTATCTAAACCCTAATTTTCATTTTATTAATGGTATTTTGGTATTTTTATTTGCATGTGCAATCCAAAATTATCTGGAGGAAGAATCTGTCCAGGGTAGATTTTCCCTACACCATATCATTTTGGATTGCACCCAATATACACATAGAAAAAGACCAAAATATCCTTAATGAAATGAAAATTAAGGTTTAGGTAAAATGTGCACCCAACCAACCCAACCGCCTTGCACCCTTAATTTTTCGGTGGTCAATATGAGGCAGCACACAAAAGCTTGGAAACTTAAACAGAGAGCAACCCAAGCACCTCCATTCTTGTTCTTGTCGTGACTGTTACAGCAACGGAACTCGAAAACAGCAGAGGTACCGTGACAACATCAATTGACATTCCCAAAGATTATCGCTGTGACATTCATCTCTTTTTACACTTTCAAGATAAAAGTGCAGAACTCACTGGCAACCTCAAAACTCACCTTCTGCGATTTGTCTCCTTCTCTGGTGGCTTCATTTGCTGTCGTCGCAGTGTCTCAATGTTGCTTCGAGTTCCGGCAGCCACAGTGACGGCAAGAATAAAAATGAAGGGTGCAAGGTTGCTGGGTGAGTTGGGTGTGGGTTGGGTGTACATATTATCTAAACTCTAATTTTCATTTCATTAAGGATATTTTAGTCTTTTTTTGTATATATTGGATGCAGTCCAAAATGATATGGTGCAGGGAGAATCTGCCTCTGTACAATAGTAAATGAATTTTCATGGGCCATTGAAGGGCCTTCGCGTAAAGGCCCAAACCGAGAGGCAATATTTGCAAAGCATGTTTCACGCCGAATATTATATAAGTAATGCGGAAAAATAATATCCCGGTAAGAAGGACAGGTGGCAAAATATGATTGGATAACGAAGATATAACAGGTAGGTCCAGATTACCCCCAAACAGACAAAGTAGGCAATGTAAACAAGGAAAATGAATATTAAAACATTTGTATGTTTTGAATACTTAGTTTTATTATGAAAAATTGTATAATAAGGTATTTATGAAACTGAAGAGAAGAAAATGAAAGGGTATGGTGTTAAATAGTGAAAGTAAGAAGGGGTGAAAAGAAAAGAGGGAGAGTGAGGGAGAGTGAGAGAAGGCGCGTGGGAAAGAGGGGTGGTGGAGCCCAGCACCCATGTGCCCTCCTCCTGTCTCCACCAGCTGCTGCCGCTCAATCATTAGAGCCCTGTTCCCCTGCTAGCTTGCTTCCTTCTTTGCTTCTTCTTTCTTTTTTTTTTCTTTCTTTCTTTCTTTCTTTTCTTCAAAACTCTTTCGTTCAAACACTCACACAGCAACATCACTCACTCACTCACTCAAATCTCATTTTCATTTTCACTCTCAATCAATACTACAACACAACACACACACACACATGTCAACCTCTGACGGCACAACTAACGGCGTTACTAACGCCTCAATCATTGACCAGCAGCGCCACCAACCGCAGCCTTTGGCCGTCAAGAAGCCGCCATCCAAGGACCGACACAGCAAGGTCGACGGCCGCGGGCGCCGCATACGAATGCCCATAATATGCGCGGCGCGCGTCTTCCAGCTCACGCGCGAGCTGGGGCACAAGTCCGACGGCCAGACCATCGAGTGGCTCCTCCGCCAGGCCGAGCCTTCCATCATCGCCGCCACCGGGACCGGCACCACGCCCGCCAGCTTCTCCTCCGTGTCGCTCTCCGTGCGCGCCGCCAACTCCGCGTCGCTCTCCTCGCCCTCCAGCGCCTCCGACCACAAGCCGCAGCTGCTCGCTCCCACGCCGTTCATCCTCGGCAAGCGCATACGCACCGACGATGAGAGCTCCAAGGACGACGCCGTTTCGGTGGGGCCCTCCCTCGTGGGCCCCTCGACCCCCTCCGGACTGTGGGCCCTCCCTACTCGCCCCGATTTCGGACAAATTTGGAGCTTCGCCGCGGCGGCTCCCGAAATGGTCGTGCACCCCCCCGCCGTGTCGGTGTCGCAGCAGCAGGTTTCGCTCTTCGCTCATCACCAACGTCAGCAGCAGCAGGCCATCGGAGAAGCGTCGGCGGCTAGGGTGGGGAATTACCTCCCGGGACATCTGAATTTGCTGGCTTCGTTGTCCGGCGGACATGGGAATTCTGGTCGGAGAGATGACGAGCATCGTTGATTGGGTACCGGTGGTGGTGGTGGTGGTGGAGGTGGAGGAAGGTGGTGGTGTTTTTTTCGTATATATAAATATATATATATAAAATCTCGTGTTGTGGCTGTTGCTTTGTTGTGTGTGGGGAAGCAGGAGATTGTTAGGGTTAGGTTATTTCTTAGTCTTGTGTGGAGAAGTCCATCGATTAAGAAATTATTCAATTAGGGGTTTATTTTATTTCCTGCTCCTGGTTTGGCAAATTAACTAGGTTCTAAGAAAGTTGGATAATTGTTTTAGATTCTGGGGCTTTTGTTGGAGGAGAATGAGAATGTGATGAAGTGATGATCTACTGTGTAGAATTCTGATGCGTATTGAAGCTTGGTTGAATTTGTAATGTTGTTGTGGTGGTGGTGGTGGTGAGTTGTTCCGGATGAAGAGGATTGTTGCTTCTGTTTCACTTGCAAATTGGGTCTACAAGTTTGGTGGTGGTTGCAGTTGAGGTATTTATTAGTGCTTGCAAGCTTGTTTGTGAGGTGGGTAGATTGTGTTTCAAAAATTCAGCTGTCTCTCCCAGATTTTTGGAGTACCCTACTTTATTTACATTCTCAACATGGGTTGAAGATGAGAAATCATGTGTTCTTTGGCTGCTCCTGGGGCATGTTTTGAGGTTAGTTTAAGGTGGTAATGTTGTGGAATCGGTGCAGCTGCTGGTGAGTTATGCCCTCTGTCTCTATCTCCTCTACTTTCACGCCCTTGCTTTGTTGTTTTCAAAGGTGACTGGTGTGTGAAAGATAAAAGAAGAAGAAGAAAAAAGCTCTGCTTGTAGTACTCCGTATGACTTCTGTTTTTGAGAATTTTTTTTTATCTTCAATTCTTAGCCATTTCTTAGATTGATCAGCGTGAGAATAATGTTTTCTTCTATGTAAGTGGATTGTTTTGGGGGTGCCAGTGATGTGAATAAAACCCCATCTGTTTCTTTCTTTACCTCTTTCCCTCTCTTGTCACTTTGCTTGTTTCGATGTACTCAGCAACTCCTTTTGTTGCATGACGTTTCAATTTTGAATGCTTATTTGATTCAGTGTGCTTTCTTTCTGTTCTTAAACTTGCAGCAAAATTGGCCCCCTCTTTGTTCTTTTTCTTCTGAATGTGGTGTGGCCTAGTTATATAATATACTATTACACAAGTAAATTTATTTGGGTGTTGTGAAGCCCTCTGACCACCATGTTTGATTTCGTTGGAGTATCTTTGGTTCTCTGCCAGTTTTTGTAATTTCCACGTACTCTTTCTGGGAACTTGTACTCTGGCTATTTCTGTATTTAAGGAAAGATAAGGTTAGGTACAGCCTGTATTCAAGTCTTCAAATAAAGATCTACTCACGTAGGTCTAATGGTTACTGTTTTTCATGTTTTCACCAATGGTGAAAACAAAAGATAGTGTTGGTGCATTTGTTACTGATACACTGCTATATATGCATAAAAAAAAAACTTCAATTTGGCTGATGTGTTGCATCTCAATAATGGCATATTTAAACTGGTTGTTATGTCTTTGACTTTTATTGGCACACCCTTGCAAACCACCATGTGCCTCTGCACCCTGGCTTATCTGCCTCACAATACAAATTTAACACAATGCTGTGAGCTGAGTTGAAGTGGCAAAAGAATCACCTGAAGCTTTCATCTCTTCCTGTCTGTCATAAACTTATTTGGGGATTCTGTTTCAGACATCTTCCAAATTTAAAATTCATTCATAAGATGCCTGACATATTTGAGGCAGATTTGAATGAAATTGGACCTAGTTTAATTTGATTTATAAGATGCCTGACATATTGATAAGATGTTTATGTCATGTATAGCCAAGAGTAGAATATCATTTCTGGAGGACCAGGTCAAGTGGAATTTGTCAAAATGGGATATTCATTTATGGAATTTGTGAAAATGGGATCTTCACAGTTTCACAAATCAATTTCATTATAAAAGCCATTAGTGTAATCAAAAAAATTGTACCAACCATTTATCAGTGCATGAAAATTGCAGAACTGCAAAATTTATCTGAGAAAAGTTTTACAGCCTTGCAAGTTGCAGTTTTATACTTTATTTTGAAGTAATAAAAAACACGTGACAACTTCTTTTGGTGCATAACAAATCCTTTTAAAAAAAGTTATTTAGTCAATAATACAAAAAAATCTTTGTCAAAGCAGATAAATTATTGAAATTCTTTTTCTGTACACGAACAGAAAATGAATCTATTAATGAGCTTAGCTCCCTAATAGCTGTGCTAACATTATATGACATAATTATGTCAGCTTTAGTTGTGTACTAATTATGTCAGGCTTTACTGGTACATAACAAGATAGTACAACATAAACAAGATTTGTTGAACATGATCTATCATGCCCAATTATACAGTCATGTATTTAAACAAAACAAAAATACAATACTTCTGATTTTATTTTATCAGAAAAAATAAATAAATATGAATCATTCCAAAAACGATCTAATCCTTATAAACAGCAGAAAAAAAACACCAACCTCAACTTAAGATAAATCACTTGTTTATAATCGAAAATATGCAAAAAGATGGTTAAGTCATGTAAGCTGAAAGATGGTTAATCACTTGTTTATAATCGAAAATATGCAAACCAATGGATAAGAAAAAACAAGCTGAAAGATGGTTAAGTCATGTGAGGTTGGTTGTTGGTGGATAATAAGATTGAAGGATGGTTTGTGATTTTAAGATGAAGATGAAAGAATTTGGTGGGATGTGAAAATATTTATACTGTAATGAGAGAAGAAGAAAGACAGAGAGTGTGAAGAAAAAGAAGAGGGAAGGATTTGTCTGCAAGTTCCAAAGTGGAGCATAGGAAGTGATGATTTTGTTGATGTTGTACTTTTGTATGCATGGATTATTGGTGGGGTTTTGAAATTTAGGATGCCAACATGTGTTTCTTAATTATTGTTAAACAGAAGGGTGAGGTCCCAATAATTGATGGGTCCCTGGAATTAAATGTTGGGGTGAAACAAGTTAAAACCCATGTTATGATTTGGGACCATATTTAAACCCCTCATATGATGGACTTTTTGAACTTACTTGCAAACTCATTATGGGCCCACATTCTTTTTTTGGGCCGTTTACTTGGGTTTCGTGATTGCTGCATTGTGGGCCGTATCCAAATCCAGTTTCTATTTCCTCTGCTTTTCTGTCTCTTTCTTTCCTTCGCTGTCATTTTTTTATATCATTTCTAAATCACCACTTCAATTAAACACTTCAATTCACACAAGGAATCAACTTTTTATTCAGTTCGTTGACCCAAAGAAACAAAAATAATTCCTCAACTTTTTATTTATTTTACGAACACAAACACGTGTATGTGTATTCGCATTTTTTTAATATTTTTTTATTTTTTAAAAATAATTTCTCTTATTAATATTAAAACAGAAAAGTAACTAATCAATCTCTTCACTCTCCAGTTAAACAATAACAAATAAAATAAATTTTAAAATTAAAAAAATTATTTTATTAATTTTTGAAATTATAAAATGTTCAAATAATCAAAATATAATACAATAAATTATTAAGTAAAGATAAAATGGAAAAAAAATTTAAGAGCAGTTAAGAGGGGAATAAAAAATGACAAAATGGGAATCTCCTATATATATATAGGTATAGTTATATATAAGTATAGATTATTCAATTGTTTTTATAAAAATCAAATAATCAATAATTAAGGTAAATGTAACATTTGATAACTATTATATATGTTCTACTTATAGTCTTTTGTTCAAAATATTATTAAAATATTAAAGAGATTATTTTAAAATAGTATACGTTAATTTATTTATTTTTACATAAACATTTTGAGAGAAAACATATAATTTAACACAAAATGTTAAATCTTAAAAAATCTTCAAAAACCTCCTGTGAAACCATTTTAAAATACATTAATTTTCTTACATTTTAGATATTATAGGTATTATTTTTTTATTTTATTTTCAGTTAGGGTGTGGGTTCTGTTGAGGTGTTGCGAATTGCAATCGAAATCGAATCGAATTGAAGGAGTTACATTCTTAGGGTTTTGTGTTTGTTGTTTTCGTACCTTTTTGTGAGAGTGAGAGTGAGAGAGAGAGAGTTGAATGGGTTCTTGGAAGAGTGGTTCGATGGGTTTGGAGAGGATGAGCGTGGAGCAGTTGAAGGCGGTGAAGGAACAAACCGATATGGAAGTGAATCTTCTGCAAGACAGTCTCACCAACATTCGCAACGCCACCACTCGCCTCGAGATCGCTTCCTCCGCCCTCAACGACCTCTCCGTTCGCCCTCCCGCCAACCAAATCCTCGTCCCCCTCACCGCCTCCCTCTACGTCCCCGCCACTCTCCACGACTCCACTCACGTCTTGATCGACGTCGGCACCGGCTACTTCATCGAGGTCAAACCTTACGCTTATGCGTTCACGCATTTAGGTTTTATGTGTTCAATTTAGGTTTAATGTGTTCAATTTTTTGTTTTATGTATCGCATTTAGACTCGCATTTAAGTTTTATGTGTTGCACTTAGGTCTTATGTATTCAATTTAGGTTTTATGTATCGCGTTTAGGCTTGCATTTAGGTTTTATGTGTTGCACTTAGGTTTTGTGTATTCAATTTAGGTTTTGTGTGTTGCATTTAGGTTTTATGTATCGCGTTTAGGATTTATGTATTCGATTTAGGTTTTACGAATTGGAGAGAGCTTTGTGCAGTTTGTTTCTTGCTCATCGATTGTTATTGTTATGCGGAAACAGAAAACTATGGATGAAGGAAAAGATTACTGCGACCGGAAAATCAACCTGCTCAAGTCAAACTTTGATCAACTTGTTGAGGTACCTTTCCTCTTGCGCATCTTGTTTCGAGCTAGCTATTGTGTCCGTATGCACTGCTTGTCATGAGTTGCTATTAAAATCTATTGTCATTTTTTTTATCCTCTCTATAAGCTATATGATGTAAATAATCACACTCTTTTCAATAGTACAATGAAAGCTTGTTTGGTACTGCGTTTTTTTTTTCTAGAATTCCGTATTTTTGGGCCTGGCCGAGCTTTTGTAGTTTAGTCTGGGGCAGTGTTTGATAGAGAAATTTGATTTATAAGTTGTGCATAAGTTAATTTCAGTTTATAGAGAAATTTATTTCATTTATTATTATTTATTTCTTCTATTTGAAGTACTTATGAAAAGGTTTATCCAAATAGATCTTGAAGCAACTCTTGTCTGACTTGTGTTGAGTTGGGAATTTTGTTCTGGGTTTAAGTGCTAGGATGCTTTTGAAATGAACTCAAATGCAACATAAGAGAAGTGCTAGCAACACTCTTTTCCTATACTATTGGTTGCAATTTATCAAAAACTATAAATTTATAGGAGAGTCATTAAATAACGCATCAAAAACTACAAAATAAGTGCGTTGGTAGCATTTCTGTACAGCATAAATTGTTCTCATCTTGTATTGGATGTGGTAATTATGTAGTTTATAATTAATGCGGTTGTTCTATTGTTGAGTGTGATTGGTCAAGATAGATGTTGTTAAATAGGGGATCTGGTGGCTCTAGGACACTATGGTGTAGCAGATTTACTGCAAGACGTTGTTACAGTGCTATGATTTCACGTGTTTCTCATGATGGCCACTTTTGCCACACCACTTGTGGTGGCAATCACGGCTACAGACATGGTGGAAAAAACACCATTCTTATAGAAAAATAACATCAGCAGAGTCCATTGAGAGATTGTTTTAAACACTAGTGTTTTGCTAAACCAAACCCAACATTGGAGAGACATTTAACATCTCCAGTTAAGGAGACTGTCTCAGGCAAACGACTCATGGTTCTCTCTAGTAATCCCTCTGTTCACGAGTCTCTTTTATTTTGTTTCTTTTTCTCCCTTATTTTTTTTGTTTGTCTTATTTATTTCATCTCTATTTTCGTTTCTGATCTCTTTATTTCTCTGAGCTGGTCAAATTTCTCTCTTTTCCTCATTTTTTAGTTACTCTCTTCCTCAGGCTGTGTACTTTTTTGATGAATTTTACATCTTACAACATTTGTACGTTGTTTATCTATAATTTTTATATATTATAATGCAATGCCTCTTCCATATGCTGGAATTCCATCTACCATGTTCTCAATGCTGGTTTTGGGTTGCTGCCATAGGGGTTCATTCACATTTTTTATTAATCAAGCTACCATGCATGTCCCCAAAATTTTTTAAACAAATTCTTGGTACGTTTCCTGTTGTGTGTGCACACACAACAGAGAATATTGTTCAGTATTTTTTAGTGTACTTTGGGTGTGTTTTATTGTGGCTAACGTTCTTCTGCTAGCAACACCATCTACCATTTTTTTTGGCAGACTTTTTACTTGCTTTCATTAGCTGCTATCTGCCATTGACAACAAAATAACTATTTTTAAGAAAATAATTTGCCCTAAAATGTTTTTTTGTTTATAAAATGGACTCAATTTTTCTCTCCCCCACCCTGCACGACGCTCAAGGAAATTACTTTTTCTCATTGCTTTTTGAAATTAATTTAAGAAGAATTCTCATATTACCTTTTACCTTGATCCAGAAGAAAAATTAATCTTTGTACAAATCTCACTGCAGGTTGCATCCAAAAAGAAAAACGTGGCAGATGAAGCTGGAGTTATTTTACAGGCTAAAATGAAGCAATTAGCGTCTTCATCCTAAAAGTAGTTGCTATATATAATTCACTTGCTTCTTCCAATGCACTGTACCACAGAAAATCAGCAGTGATGTGATGTGCTTTTCAAACCTTTTATTTGGTTTGGAACTGTTTAGAAAATGGAGTCAAGAGATGACAATTGAAATTTAAAGGGTATTTAGGAATTTAACAGTGGTGTTTCATTAGAGCAGGTTGTTGCAGTACATGTTCGTTGCTGGCCTTTCTGCTGTGTTCTGGTTTTCACCCAAGCTGCTCCTCATTATTGCGCTAGTGTGTGGGGGTAAGATAAGGGTTTCCTCGACAGTTATTGTGTTCGTCTGGGAAAAAGAGATTGTTAAGATAAACAGATTGTTTGTTTATAGTCTTGCATTCATAGGATTTTGGTGCTTGTATTCCGATAAAAATATAATCCTTTATGGGCATGCTTAAAGAAAACTCCTCTAATGGACACGTGTAGGAAAGAAATAATATTTTTTTTATAAAATTAAATTAATTTATGTACGAGTTATAAATCATTTTTAATTAAGTTGTATAACATAATTTGTACAAATTAGTTTTTATATAAATCTATTTTAACTTGTAAGTATTTTTTTGTAAAAATAAATAGGAAATGTTTTTAAGCTCACCAATATGCTATAGCTCTTCACATTTTATTTGTTATGTCTGTTTTATAATTTTAGTATAGTATAAATAATATATATATATATATATATATATATATATATATATTATTTATACTATAATAAAATGTCTTGACTATATAGAATAAAATATTCTAAATACTTATGATTTTAATTTTATGAACAAAAGTGCAGGAAGGTAAAGCGGAAGAGGGTAAATTGAAAGTTAAAAAAGACACGTCAGGAGAGGACAGAACACCGATTTTTTTTTAAAGTTTAAAGTCCTATAACTTTAAAGAATTAAAATTCTTATAATTTTTAAAATTTAATTTATTCCATAGATTGTTTATCTAAAAACTTAATTTATATTTGAAGTTTTTTGGAAAAATAAATTATTCTCTTGTTTTTACTCGTTTAATACACTGCAGTTCTAACTTAGTATTGATTTTCCCTCTTTCCGGTAGAGCATCTGATTCCTCTGATTTCATACACGTCGCAATTTAATAAAATTTCCCATTCGATAAGTCCTTCATTGATAAGCAACAGAAACTCTGCCAAAGGCTTTCTCTGGCTTCAGTTTAAGTGACGGAAAGAAATGCGATCTATGAAAGTTACTTAAAACGACAGTATATTAGGCTATGAAATAACTCGTATGTTTATCACTTGTCACATCTTTAGGATATTTTCCAGAATTCACCGTGCAACGTTCTAATTGTAAAATCATTTGCCCCCAAATTTCCTTTAAAATTGTAAAAAAATGGAATTATAATGAAGAAATGGAAATTATTGTTTGTCAACAAATGAAGATTCTGCAAGATCGATGGCACGAGCAAGGGCTGCAGCTTTGTTCTCGCACTCTCTTTGTTCATCAGCTGGATCACTGTCAGCAACTATTCCCGCTCCAGCCTGAAGGTGGGCAACCCATTCTCTGCGTTTGTTCATATGATCCTTGTATGAGTACATTGTGTCGTAACGAGCATTTGTAGGGAAAACTATGGTCCTCAGTGCAAGGGCTATGTCCATATCTCCATTAAAAGATATTCCTCCAAATCCTCCGCTATATGGCCCCCGTCTTGCCACTTCCAATTCATCAATCAACTCCATGGCTTTCACCTGTTTCACACAAGCCATAACAACACCAATCTAGGATCAAACAATCCAATCAACCAAGGGTATCTTCTGGTTTACATAATGTTCACTTAATAACTGCCCCCAACAAACTTTCTTTATTAAGAACTATCGGAACTGAATGCAAGTGCTTATCACGTAGCAATAACAAAGATCATGCTCAAACCTGAGCTATCATTACAAGAAAACCATTAAGACAAAAAATAATTAGTCACTAAATTAACTAAATTAGATACTATTTTAGAAACTAAAAAAATTATTGGTATCTAAATTAATTTTTATTGTTAATATGATTTATAAACTAGTTTCTAAATTAGTATCTAATTAGTTAATGAGATTTTATCTACCAACTTTAAAATCTAAAGTAATTAATAGCTAAAATTTTAGTAGCTAATTAGATAACAATTTAGAAACTAATTTATAAATTTTATGAATAATGGAAATTATTTTAAATACTAATAATTTTTTTAGTCTCTAAAATATTATCTAATTTACTTAATATAGTACCTAATTATTACTATATTAGTTAAACTAATTTACTTAATATAGTAACTAATTATGCAAGCGCCTATGGCATAGCAATGAGAAAGAGCTTGCTTAAACCTAAGCTATTACTACAAGAAAATCACTTAATAGAAACCAACTTTAAAAATAAAAAAATAATTAGTCACTATATTAACTAAATTAGATATTATTTTAAAGACTAAAAAATTATTGGTATCTAAATTAGTTTTTATTGTTAATAAAATTTATAAACTAATTTCTAAATTTGTATGTAATTAGATACTAGGATTTTAACTACCAAAATTTTAAAATCTAAAGTAATTAGTAACTAAAATCTTAACAACTAATTAGATATTAATTTAGAAACTAATTTATAAATTTTATGAATAATAGAAACTATTTTAGATAAATTTAATTAATATAGTGACTAAATTTTTTTGTCTTTAAAATTAGTTTTTATTTAGTGATTTATCTTGTAGTGTTACTACCTTGAAGAGTTATAAAATTTACCTTGGGTGCTCCGCTAACTGTACCAACAGGTAAAGCAGCACGCAATGCATCCCAGCTTGTTAAGTTATCTAATAACTCCCCAGTGACCTGCAAAGACATGTGTACATTATCATCTGAGAAAAAGCTTCTTCACCAAATCCTTTTCTGCCAAACCAAGCAGCAGAATTTGGACTCTGGCATACAACAAAATGAATCAAGTAAAACCAAATGCCACTCTAGCTTACTGGCACCATATCATTTATGTTTCTGAAAGAGATAATAAAAGGAAAATCATTGAAAGAATAGAAACTTTTAATCAGCGTATTATTATCCAAGGTGTAGATGCCTGAGAAAGAAACACTTCCAGCAACGTATTTTACACATATCAGGACAAAAAATCCTAGTTATAGTTAATGTACAAGTAATGACCACTCCCATGGCCAAATTAAAAAGAGCTGACCTTCAAGGAGACTCCAGATTGGTTTTGAAGAAGAAATTATGTATACTTGGGGACTAGGTAAACTGTAATAATAAATAATGCAGATAAGACTAAAAACGAACAGAATCAAGCAAAGCAGGTGTGGAATCCTATTCAAAAGCTTCTGAGTCAGTTGATTTATGAAAAAGTTGAACTTCTAAGAAATTCGACCCGGGCCAGCCCTTTAGTTGTATTAAATACTTAAAAAACAAAGTAGTTGTATTAAATAAACTTAGCGATGTACTTGTTCAGCTGAATATATTGAAAACTCGTGGACGTATATTGTCATGTGCTGAAGGATGTCAACACCAATTTGCCCTTTTCTACTTGAAAAAGTAGCCGAATAAGGAAAAGTTTATTCACTGGAAATGATAACCTAATTTTAAAAGTAAACTTCATACTCAACATCCCACGAAATAAGCTATTACTCAATTTATTTGGCAAAAATATACTGAATAAGCATGGGCCTTTTGGTTTCAACAAGCATTGTCCTTTTAGGATTAGGGAAAAACACAAGATGGGGCACAGCTTTTCTAGTGTCGACTTTCAAAGTTCTAAGTAGTGGAAAGTGACTAGTCAGTATAAGAGAAGTAAACATTCACTTTCCCTGCGAGTGATTGTAAAGCAAATGTTGTTATATCTGACATTAAAGGAAACTTGGGCAGTTTATTCTTCAATTTGATAAAGCATAAATATTGAAGAGATCAGAACATAAAAAATGTTAGATTTTCATGTGTAAACACTTAAAAATCCAAATTATGTGTAAGATATTAAAGGCAAATAGAGAAGGCCTAAGGATGAGTAGCGCAAAATTTATATTGTCAGCAATGAAATTTGATTAGCGCTCACCTAAAACTAAAAGGATACGGGTATTACTCAATATTGCCAGCAATGTAAAATTTAAATTGCACTCATGTAACATTCAAAATTTTGGAGCTTACAGTTGAGCTTATGTGCATAACATGGGAATAGCGTTCGATATTCATGAGCCTTTCAACTTGAACAGAGCCGGGTTTGGAGACCTGCATATTCATGTTGCATCAAGCATATGGCTAAAAAATAAAGGTGAAAAATAGAGTTATGATCATAAACTACCCAACTGCAAAGCAACTGTGCAACATATAAAGATCCGTTAAAATAGCAACATAGCATATAGAATAAGGTTAGTGCTATGAAACATTGACTTCTTCAATAAGGTGCCTGAGATTCAAATTTGTTTAGCATATTCAGTCAATAGAGTCCCTCAATTCAAAGGGTTCAGGTTAGGTAGAAAAAAAGGGTATATAGGGAACTACAAGTTAGGACCTAATTCGGTTGGTGACAATAACTAATTATATTATTCAGTAGTAAAATGGAATTGGGGGAGTTAGTAGGAATTGGTTGAGTTTTGTTACAAGAAAATTTGGAGAATTTCTTCTGTACTCAGGTGGTAGAGAGGACATTACTGTGTTTTACTAGTGTGTTGTGCTTGATTTGTGTTCAGCATCACATTGATAACAGTGCAGAAATTGGTTGTTTGAAAATATTAAGCACCATTATGAGTAAATCATTTTTTACATATTATGGTCCAGTTCTATCAGAACCATTCTCCCAAATCATATTGAATTGAAATATTCTTTTTACATCAGGAATTAGATCAAGCGTTTACCTGGGAACCCTAGTCTTAAAAATGCAAGACTTTAATCTCTATGATATAAAAGATAATAAGCCTGGAATTGAAAAGAATTTACCTTTCCCACATCATTTCTCCCCAAATCAACAAGCATTACGTGCTCTGCACATTGTTTTTCATCCTTCAAAAGTTCTTCCTCCAACATGATATCTTCTTTGGGTGTTTTTCCTCTTCTAACAGTACCAGCAAGGGGCCGGTTGGTGATGTTTCTCTGTCAAAAAGGATACGAAAAGACAATGAATACCTTTTACACTTGTAATGAAGTTTTTAACATGGACTAGTCTAGTAAAATTTAAGAAAACAAGACAAGTGCAACTATAAGCGTATATTGACATTATTGATATTATGGGGGAAGAAAATTATAATTAAATCCATTTACTGGAGTATTATTATTGCACAAGGTTACCTTCTTCACCCGTGTAAGAATTTCTGGACTTGATGCAACCAAAATACTCCCTCTGACCTGACAACAGTATATATTTCAACAAGTTTACTTTTGAATGCAAACTAATTAATAAATAGATTATGACAATAAACTGGCAAACCTGTAAATAAGTCATGTATGGACTAGGATTAACAATCCTCAATGCTCTGTAGACTTCAAATGGGTCTGCAAAAGTTCTCCGTTCAAAACGTTGACTTAGTACAATTTGAAAAATATCACCAGCCAGTATGTGCTCTTTAGCCTGCAATACTGCCCTCTTGTATTCCTCGTTTGTCATATTAGACATCTCCAGTTTAGGACCAAAGAGATGAGTGTGTAACTTGATCGAACCTGCAGCCAGCTTTGGGCTGAAATTGACAATTATAATAGCAGACATTGAAATTAAACTCAAGCACCAAAAACTGTCATCCTTCACCTTAATTTGAAATGTCAAGCCAAGAAGAAAACAAATTGGGGAAAAACAGAACACTCACGTAACTATATCATGCACCCGAGATACTAGAGTTTCCAGCCGGTTCCTTCCATCACTGAGGGCCTCCTCAGCAGAAGAATATCTATCCAACCGAACCCAATGAATCACATATGCTTTCTGGAATGAACCAAGTCTAAGAAATCACATGTGCTTTCTGAACCAATCAAAGTCAAATAAAATAGAAAATAGAAATACTCTCCAGGGCCAAAACAGTAAGTGTGGATAAATTGATCAACATGATTTTCTTAGAAGCAACAATTACATTCATAGCAGTACCTTCTCAACATGATCAAACACAATAACATTATCATAAAGGCCTAGATGAATATCAGGAAGGTTTCTGTCATCCACTGGGGCATTAGAAAATGGAAGTTTCTTCTTTTCTACATAGCGCATTGTATCATAAGAGAAATACCCTATCCAACCACCTGCCAATAAAAACACGTTCGAAGAAATTCATTTTCGTCTCAACATTCGAAGCAAGCAAAAGAATCCTTAGTGTAGAAACCAAAATCAACCACAAATCTGTTTGCACAATGTACTCATTCCAAATAACATAAAATTACAAAAAATAAACAATTTAGCCTGGTCAGCGTGGCTTCCTACACACAACCACCATGTTGGTAGCAGACTATAATCTAATTAAAAAATCTAATAAAAGATAGCAAATAGTGTTTGTATTGACTGCATAAAGGTTTGTTTTTACGTTATCATTCAATCACAACCTATCATGTACGGGAAGCTTGCCAACTTTTATCATAACTACTTTGCGAAAAATATACCAGCAATAATTTCATATTTTTACAGTCGCAGCTTATAAAAATTAAATTCATAAAGAAATGGCAATTAGGATTAGAAGTCGATTTCACATGCCACAAAACGCTTCAGGAAGTTCATCAATGAGTTGAGGCGTCCACTTCTCCATGATCCTTCGAGGAATCACCAGTGGATCCTCTGCAATTTCCTCACTCCTGCGCCCTTCCATGTGGTCCATAACAGTAACCACATTCTCTTTCGCCACAATCTCCATACACGGCTGTGCTCCCACCACACTGTACCGTCCCTAATCAACATCAACGCAGACTAATCACACAGACCAACACATTCACAGACACACACAAAAAAAATTAGTAAATCACACCAACACTCCCTGAATTTTCGCAAGACAGCACAAAACTCTCCACTTCTTCTATCACTACACTAACCTCATTTGAAAAGCATCACACCGTGTACCTTCTATTGAATTTCGATGAAAACGTTTAAAAAAACAACAGAAAAAGTGTGTTCGATCTCGTAAAACCTCACAGAACTTCAGAACTATCAGTGCAATCTACTAAAAACCCGAAACAAATAAAAAAAAATGCGTCCTCACAATGCTAGAAAATTGGCCTGGCTCCACCGATTCAAAGAGAAAGCTAGGAGCATCTCTCTCGTCCTCCTTAACGAGACACCTGTAAGCGAGTACTGGAGTGAGGTGATCGGAGAATATGCAGCGGTACAGAGGAATAACGTTCCCCTTCTTCGAAGCTTCGAGAAACTTCTCACCGTTGTCAGCTGAAGCAAAGAAACGGTGAACGAATGAGCAGAGAGTGATGTAAATAGGGAAAGCGAAGTAGGAACATGGAATGACCTAGAGAGAGAGATTGAGCAGTGCATCTGACAGTGACGGCGCCGTGGCTCCGACCGGATCTGGAGAAGGCGGTGGTGCGAGAAGCGGCGGTTCCGAGAGTTAGGGCAGAACAACTAACAGTCGCCATTGCTACATGCAATTCAAATGCTACATGCAAAGCAAATGCAAATTCAAATGCAATTGGCGAAAGAACAAACAAGAGTGAATAAGAGTCAGCGCACGAGTGTCACAGATTATGGACCCTCCACTGAAACTTTTCAACTCACTCAACTTTTATACATTATAAATAATTTTATTTTTAATATAATTTTAAATATCAAAATCAATAAAGACATATTTAATTACACTGAGTTCAAATGATAAAAATATATGGGAGATAAACAATAATAAAAATATTATTGAAGATAAAACTGTAATAGTCAAATAACGAAAATATTATCTATTTTGAACTTTTGAGTATATGAGGGTTAATGTTTTTTTTTATGAAAATAGAAATAGAAGAGAAGAATGAAAATAAAGTTAAAAGAATTAGTGAATTTGAAGGAAATATGATTTAAAAAATGTTTTTTTATTCTAGTATTGTATTCTTTATTTATTTGATTAGTTGCTTGATGTCTATATTTTAATTATTGATTTTATTACAGTACAGTAAAATATATTTATAAATATTTAATTACTATTTATTTATACAATCAATTGTAGTAAATGGTATAAACGATTATGTCTAGTTTCTTTCCAGTTATTCGCAAAGTAGTGAATACAGTATACCAACATTATTTTTTTATTGAGTTTTGTGTTTTTCAATTTTCAGTGTACTGATTTATATGTTTTCTGGAATTTACATCTATACAGACACTAATTTTATATATTCAAATCGATTTTATCATCGATGTTGAAGGATTATTAAGCTTTCTTATAATAAGTCTTTTAATCGAAATTTTAGGAGAACTAAGATTCGTATTTTGAATTCATTTTCCATTCTTAAATAAGGAGTCAATTTTCCTACTTCGAGTATGTTATGATAATCTTTATCATTGCATTCGATATATTATTTACTTCGAAACTCAAATTTTTATTACCATTTTTTATTTAGAAGATAAATAAGAGGATTATTTAAACTACTTTAATATTAAGTTATAAACAATGTAAAACTATTTGACACGTAGAAACAAACTTTCTAATTGAGCTATGAAGGAAACGAGAGATCGTCTTTAAACCATTTTTTCATTTTTCCAACCATTTCTCACAGTTTAGAGTTTAGAGTTAAGAGAATGAGAGTTTGTTTTTAAAACTTTTTTTTCATTATTACAAGCGATGTTAATGTTCAGACTTCAAGTTTGAAGTTTGATAACATTGTCATGTTCATCATTACATCATCTGAGGTATTATGATTAACCTTAAAGATGTTATCTCAAGTGACTTGAGGTCGAAAGATGACATCATTTATAAAAATGAAAAAAATATTTACAAAAATTAAATGAATCAATGCCGTGATTAAAGGCTATCAAAATATTTTTTTTTTAAATAATCTACACTAGGTTGATTTTGTAAAACTTAACACTAGCATTTTTTAATCAAAACTTATTACATGACATTACATCCTTTCAAATATAACAACTTTAAATTCAGGTTTGAATGTTTATCTTTATATTTGTGTTTTTATTTTTATTATTTTTTATTCCATATATACCTCTTTATCTTTTAATTTATTAAGTAAAATATTAAATTTCTTTGTGAATAAAACTATGTAACGAAATATTGATGATATTGACACGAGTGTGTAAGTCTTATATGAATAAAATATTAATTGCTCCCTATTTCTCGCGTATAACTCATATATATTATTTATCGTTTTCCCCCCACGTGTATCTAATCCAAAATCAGATTTAAATAATATTATCGTACAAAAATATAAAAAAATGGTGTAAAAATGAAAATCCACGTTGTGAATAGCGGCCCATATCCACACTTGTTTAGTTGGGCTTCAGATGAAAGCCCAACAAGACATTCATCAGTAGCTCCGAGACTCTTTTTCAACTTGAAGCGTAAAGGAAATCACCTTTGTGACTGCGTCTTTTTTCCAATCACCGGTCTCTCTCCGACGACGGCTCCGCCGCCGCCGGAGCCACCGCATTTCTTTTTCCGACCTCACTGCGGCATTCACCGCTTCCGTTCAAATTTCACAAGCTTCTTTCACCTTTGACTTTTGTTTACTACCCACTGCAATTCCAAGAACCAGCTTGCAAGGTATGCATTTTCTTTTAACACAAGGCATCAAGAATTTGTTTTCTGGTGAAACCACTTCAATATTTGCATGCACATACAACGCACAAACTTAATCAAACAGCACACACATTGCATACAAGATCTTTCAGCACATTAAATTTCAACACGACAATGCATAATGTCGAACACCATGCATACACACAAAAGAAATGAGAAAACGCACCTTCTTGGAATAGTAACCGATCTTGGGTGCACTTTGTGCCGCAGAAGAAAAACCTTTTGAGAGTAACATCTCTCAGCAATTTTCCAGAAAACCATGCGGCCATGAGTTCAACAAAATCGCGAGAACCTTCGAACAAACGTAACTTCAACGCGATGCTCGGAAAATGGATTCAGTCACGAAACGCTTGTGATTCTTGAAAGCACAAACTCTTCGAGTAAGGGTAGGTTCAGTAAAGGGTGGTGGCAAGAAGGGAGGTTCAAGAATGTGTTCCAAGCTGGTTGTTAGAATTGCAGTGTGGTGGCTCCGGCGGCGGAGGAGCCGTCAGTGAAAGACCGGTGATTGGGAAAAAGACGCAGTCAGAAAGGTGATTTCCTTTCAGGTTGACGCTTCAAGTTGAAAAAGTCTCGGAGCTACTGATGAATGTCTTGTTGGGCTTTCGTCTGAAGCCCAACTAAACAAGTGTGGATATGGGCCGCTATTTACAACGTGGATTTACATTTTTACACCATTTTTATATTCCAAGAACCAGCGTGGAACACTTTCTTGAACCTCCCTTGTTGCCACCACCCTTCACTGAACCTACCCTTACTCGAAGAGTTTGTGCTTTCGAGAATCACAAACATTCGTGACTGAATCCCTTTTCCGTGCATCGCGTTGAAGTTACGTTTGTTCGAAGGTTCTTGCGATTTTCTTGAACTCATGGCCGCATGGTCTTCTAGAAAGTTGCTGAGAGACGTTGTTCTCAAAAGGTTAGTTCCGAACCAGCTTTCTGCCGTCAGATGTTTTTCTTCTGCGCCACAGAGTGCTCCCAAGATCGGTTACTATTCCAAGAAGGTGCGTATTCTCAATTCTTTTGTGTGTATGTATGGTGTTCGACATTATGCATTGTCTTGTTGATTCGTTTTGAGGTTGGAAGATACTCGTTTCTTTTGGTATGCTGCAGTTTGCATATGCGGGGTATTTAGTGTGATTTCAAAATTTAATGTGTTGAAAGATCTTTATGGAATGTGTGTGTTGTTTGATTAAGTTTGTGGGTTGTATGTGCATGCAAATATTTTGATATGTGTAGTTTAGTACACTCACTGATTATTTGATTTGCAGGGAAGGTTGTTGACGGGTGCTACCATAGGTCTCCTTATAGCCGGTGGAGCTTACGTGAGTACTGTGGATGAAGCTACTTTCTGGTACTTCATTTGGGAGTTCGGGCGTTGAACGCATTTTCTTGTTTTGCTCCTCTAATTGTGCATTTGATTTGTTATATTACTTATTTTTCACGAGGGAAAAGAAAGAAAACTCATGTTCTTTTATGCTTTTATTATGGGTAAGCTTCGGATATATAATTGTAGAAAACAATTTTTAAGTTGTCTCACCAGAAAATAAATTCTTGATGCCTTGTTTGTAAAGAAAATGCATACCTTGCAAGTGAAAGATCCAGATTTTGAGTTATCTTTTTTTTGCAGTGGATGGTTATTCTCGGCAACAAAAGTCGTGAATCCTTTTTTCGCATTGTTGGATCCTGAGTTTGCCCACAACTTGGGTGTCTCAGCTGCTGCTCGTGGTTGGGTCCCAAGGGAGAAGAGGCCCGACGTACCAATCTTAGGGTTAGAAGTTTGGGGAAGAAAATTCTCCAACCCAGTAGGCCTTGCTGCAGGTTTTGATAAAAACGCTGAGGCTGTTGATGGTTTGCTTGCTTTGGGCTTTGGCTTTGTGGAGGTGGGCTCTGTTACTCCTGTTCCCCAGGATGGCAATCCTAAACCTCGTATCTTTAGGTTGCGAGAAGAAGGGTAAGAGTTTATATTTTGTTTCTTTGGTCTTCTGCTTCTGATTAACAGTTTGAATCTGTTTTATATTTTCTTTTTGACTTCCCCAATCGCCTCTATACACCGCAGAAAGGTTATTGATACTATAAAGTGTATTTTCATTGAAGTTTGCTTATGCTGTCTACGTTGCTCTAAGACTGATTTATTTAACGTGCAGTGCTGTAATAAATAGATGTGGCTTTAATAGTGAGGGAATTGTTGCTGTTGCAAAGAGGCTGGGCGCTCAACATGGTAAGAGGAAACTAGATGAAACTTCAAGCACTTCACCTTCTTCCAACAATGAAGTCAAACATGGAGGAAAAGCTGGCCCTGGCATTCTTGGTGTCAATCTTGGAAAGAACAAGACAAGTGAAGATGCTGCAGCAGATTATGTTCAAGGAGTTCATACATTGTCCCAATATGCTGATTATTTGGTAAATAGTCTTTTCTTATATATCTTTTATAGAAAAGAAAGGAAAGATAGACAACCTTGTAGACTGTAGTTTATCGTGGTATGGTATGACTGGGTGCAGACTTTAATAAACTGTACTCCTTTCATGTCTAAACTCTAACGTGTTTGTCACTCTGTTCTGTTGTTTAATGCTCTTAATATCCTTTTCTAGGTGATTAATGTTTCATCGCCCAATACCCCTGGTTTGCGCATGCTTCAAGGAAGAAAGCAACTAAAAGATCTTGTTAAGAAGGTAGAATTTGGAATTAGGATGTGAATCTTCTTCCATGCGTTTTTTGTGTTGCATTGCATACTTGGGAGTTTGAGTCTTGCAAAATTTCCTTTTGTGAAGGTCCAGGCTGCTCGTGATGAAATGCAGTGGGGTGAGGAGGGCCCACCTCCATTGCTGGTAAAAATTGCGCCAGATTTGTCAAAAGAAGACCTTGAAGATATTGCTGCTGTAAGCATGTGCATGTTATTGTCTTTCTCGTATGTCCATAGTCTGACTGTATAACAGTTTTTGCTTTGATTATAGGTTGCCTTGGCTCTTCACTTGGATGGTCTGGTATCTCTCTGCTCCATTACTAATTTCAATCAGTTGCCACTAAATGGAACTTAAAAGCTTCTAATTTTACAATCTTTACTTTATTTTCTCTATTTGTTTATTGTTTCTAGATTGTATCAAACACAACCATTTCAAGACCAGATCCTGTCAGTAAAAATCCATCGGCTTCAGAAACTGGTGGCTTGAGTGGGAAGCCTCTCTTCAACCTCTCTACCGACATCTTGAAGGAGATGTATATCTTGACAAGGGTAAGTCTGTTGGTTTTACTATCTTATTTGTAAATTATAGTGAGACAGAGTTGACATGTCTCTAATGCATGCAATTACTCTGGATTATGCAAGCAATATTGTTCGTAGATGCTAATTCACGGCTGCTGTATGGAAAATACTCAGAACATGATCGAATCTTTAAGTTCCTTTTGCTGTTAATTATTTTCAATATTTTTAATTATAGATTTGGCATGTGTATACTAATAGCATGACCTTCAAATACCTGTGAGGCTGTGACAAGCACTTGGTTGCATTCGTTGATTTGTTTTCTCTCTTTCCTACACTGTTCAAGGTTTAGTTCCCTATTTAGCCGTCTAATAATTGGTGCATCTCAAAATCATTAAAGCTCTTATATTTTGTTCTCTAGCTCCATTTTTCTATTTTTGAACTGTTCTTTGTCATGCTTTGCTCGTATATGTTTGTCAGGCTTAACAACTTGGCCCTGTTATTTCATGTATACCAGGGCAAGATTCCTTTGATTGGTTGCGGCGGCATTAGCAGGTAAAATTTTCATGTTCATTTATTAGTGTAGTTGATTCCTAGCTATCTGCAGTATATTTTTTTATCGTTATTTAGAACAGAAAATGAAGTATACGAAATTTGTTTGAGCTTTTATATTATTTTAGTGGGGAAGATGCATATAAGAAAATACGAGCTGGGGCAACTCTAGTTCAGCTATATACTGCATTTGCTTATGGGGGACCCGCACTTATTCCTCAGATAAAGGTATGTACCAAAACTAATGTGTATGCACTAAAGTTCTCGTCCACCTATTCCTCCGATTATTCTCATTCTCTTTCTCATTCAATTGGTTTCAGGCTGAATTAGCTGCATGCCTCGAAAGGGATGGTTTCAAATCCATTCTTGATGCTGTTGGTGCAGATTGTAGGTGACTTTTGTCCTCCATCAGAATCCTGTGCTGCAAATAGTTATAGAATCTTACGATTCTATACATTTTGACTATTTCTGACTATTGGTATCATAAGATGAACTTTAAACAACTTTGTACCTTACGATACTTGAATCAATACATGTAATTCGTATCACTGATTTGGTTCATTAATTCGTATGTTTTTACTTTTTTCATCAGTTGTCCTGAAAAAAAAAAACGTCAAATAAAAGGTAATTCGAAGAATACTTGATAATTTATCCTATTTGATTATTTCACCTTCATTGAATGCATTTATTATTCGATGCAAAATTATGATTCGTGATTCGTTTAAACGTTGCCGCGATCCACAATTTGAATCTCGACTTTAGAAATGTTGAAACTGCAAAATCATTTATTTAAGGTTGCTTAATTAACACCACATTTGGGTTTTTTGCCATTTGTTTCTGAATTGTCAAAGCAAGCCAAGGATTATCGAATCAAGTGTTTATTTAGAGCACGTTTGACAGTAAACCGCCGCATCGGAGATAAGTAGTTTTGTTGGTTTTCCATAAATAATCAAGTGGCTTTTTCGCATGCACAGATTCGATGCTATTATTCAACATGCACAGTTCAGTGGGTTTCATTTTTATTGTGTTATTTTATTAAGTTTTTTTATAATTAAGGATATATATATTATATATGTTTGTTAACATTTATTTATTTTTATGTGATTTTATCTAAATTTGAGATATCATTTAAAATATCCAAACAATATCCTTTATATATGTTCACAGATAAAAAGAGTGGTTGATGTTGCTGGTGATGCTTAAAACACCATAATTTACTTTCTTACAAATTCTCAAATGTTGCTGAAAGCCTTCATAACATGTCTGCTTTATACGTATGAGGTCTAGATCAGTCGATGATTCCAAATAGATTAGAGATCTGCTTGTTTATTGTTGAAAGAATAAGTGTTTTTGTGTGCAGCTTTTTTAGAAATAATTATTTTTAATTTGCACGTTACCAAACATGCATTAAGATTATGGAGACATTAACAAGTCCTTTTCAGCTACTTGTTTTAATGACAATTATTGAAACTTTTTCTGCAACACATTTTAATATTTAGAAAATGAACTCAAAAGGGCATCCACCAGATTAAAATGTTCATTAATGAGACCACTCTACTTAATTCTAACACTTGTTTTTTTTCCAACATATGTATTTGAGAAATTGACCATTTTTTCTAGAGAAAAAAGGGTATTGATTAGGAGGTTGAAGCTTTGTTAATATGGGGCCAAACTAAGAATGAGAATAGATACCAGAAATGGGAAGCAACAATGTATGAGTGCATTGCATCTTAAAGATGTTTGAGTTGAAAGGTGAAGAAGATGCTTTAAGGAGAAGCATTCAGAAAGTTGATCACAGAACTGAAATCTAAATCAGACGGTAGCAATTCAAATAACCTTATCCTGGTTTGACTCCCTCCACCCCAACGTACCTTTGGTAACAATTTCTGTTTCTCATGTCAAATCATTATCATTATAATATTATTGAAACTTCACTTTTTCCTTTTGGGCCACACTGCATTACCCTTATCATCATTCCACATTCTACCTTTCTTCGTGTCTCCCTTCTGTTCTTTTCCTTTTCAAGTCACTCTCAATAATTATTCTTTATGGTTTTGTTCAATTTTTAGTGTAATTGTTTAAGATATTCATGAGCTTTCACATGATGTTTGTTGAGGATGTTAGTTCTCCTTTTGCGTTTCTACTATTCGATTTCAAATATTATTGTTTTCATCTGCAGCGTCTTAGATTTTTTATATTACTCGAGTGAATTTTAACTATTTTAACTGTAATTTTACTTTATAAAGTTATATGACTTATAAGGTAAAATTTGCATTCATATTAAATGTATTAAAAAGTGAATTTTAAACTTAACTCAATCTTATAAAATCGACTTTGAAGTCACAAACTCATCTTTATTGCTATTGGTGTTCAAGTTGTTTGGACAATTTAGCATCATTTGTCTAAGGAAATCAAGAGGTATACTAGAATTTGATTGTCTTGTGTTATGAAAGTTGTCTAACCTTTGCTTAATGAAATCACAACCAATTTTTCCAATGTTGTGTCCTTTAAGAGGGCTGAGAGTTTCTCTTGCATTAAATCCTCTTAGATTAAAGAGATGTAGTGTGCCTAGGGTTTATGATTTAGGATTTATAGATTAGGGTTTAAAGTTTATGGTTTTGAGTTACACAAACCCTAAACCATAAACTTTAACCCTAAACCATAAACCTTAACCTTAACCCTAATCACATTACACCTCTTTAATATAAGGGGGTTTAATGTAAGAGATACTGCCAACCTTCTTAGAGGATAGAACATTGAAAAAATTAGTTGTGATTTCATTAAGCAAATGTTAGATAACTTTCATAACACAAGACAATCAAATCCTAGTATACCTCTTGATTTCCTTTGGCAAATGAGGCTAAATTGTCCAAACAACAAGAACACCAATAACAATAAAAATGAGTTTGTGACTTCAAATTTGGTTTTATAAGGTTGAGTTGGGTTTAAAGTCCACTTCTTAATATGGTATCAGAGTCATTTCAAGTCTATCATAGGGAGAGTTTGTTGGGTCTATCGTGTCACCCATTATCGGACCACTCATAATATATAGTCTCACGCACAAAATGATAGTCTCGATGTGATGGGAGTGTGTTGGAGATCCCACATAGACTAAAGATTAGAGCATTTCATAGTATATATGTGGATGCAAACCTCACCTTATAAGCCAGTTTTATAAGGTTGAATTAGGCTTAAAGTTCACTTCTTATAAAACCAACTTATAAGGTTTAGGGTTTGCACTTACATATATACTATGAAATGTATTAATCTCTAATTGATGTGAGATCTCTAACAAAATGTGTTTATCTTTAATCGATTTGAGATCTCCAACACCACTAACTTTGTCTTCAAACAACATAGTTTTAGTACATATATCATGATATAATTTAACATATTTTATGATGATTCATAATTATCCATATAAATGATTTTTAGTGTGCTTTTTATTCATTTGCATTTGTTTCTTACATATATATGAAAATATATAAAAATAAAATTTGTTTTTTCTATTTTATTGGACTTATTTTTGCATGGGTCGGGAAGGTCTTGTCGCTGCAGTGTGCATATTTCATGATGCACATATTGTATGTGAATTTTGTCTTTAGTCTCTTTCTGATTTTGATTTTTGGTCTCTCTTAGGTCTCGGTTTTCAATCTCTCTCATGTCTCGATCCTTGGTGAGAATGTACGTACCTACAAAATATTATCTGACATACAAGTTAAGATTCAATATTCAATTGTTGGAATAACAAATGTTATAAAATGTGTAGCTTAGTTTAAATAAGATTAACTTACTTATAAAGACGAGTTGAACCTGCAAGTTAATGAACTGTATTAATAAGAATATAGTTGTTAAATATTGATGTATTAATCTAATGTTAACTAATTAGGTTAGTATAGTAATTACATAAAAGTAATCTACCATATTCAAAATTCTTTAAAGTTGTCTTCAATTCCTAAACCTCAAACTTTTATAGTATATGAATTTTGTTTATTCTACTATATATACTAAATTCATTCATGTGTGAAAATATATATATAATATGAGATTGTAGAATATTTAGCATTCTCAAAGGTGTCTTAATTAAATTCTTGATATACTTAGATTTTTTTTAATTAGCATTAATTTTTTAACTTTTTTTTTTTTATCACATCTTAAAAAACATCAAGGCAATTTTTTAATATTGTCATGTGATGTGAGAGCTCATATACCTAAATATTATAAATGTAAAGTGGTTGTACCTTTGCAAAGAACTATTGAAATAAAGGCCATGTACAATGCATATTTAAAAGTAGCATTCATGAAGATCATGCACTCTCATCACACATTACATTATATATAAACATAAGTTATACCTTGTTGGAGAAAGGTTGAAGAAAGCACAATATGAAATGAAGATTTGAACATGTATCTCTCCAAATTTATATGACATTTAGCAAAATAATTTTCATGTGACTTATGCTCCAAGCCATTTTTGTGATCTATCTATTCTCTAATCACTTTATTGATAATTGATAGCAATGTGGAAATAAATTGTTTAGGCACCAAACAACCAACCTTAAAAGAAAAAATTAATGATGTAGGACTTAACAACAAACAAGTTATGGGTTAATTTTAACATAAAAATTCCACCAACTCCTTTATTTAATTTTTTTGGTATTTATTAATTAGGATAAGAAAATTATGAAATGCCATCTAACAATTTTCCCAATAATTATTACTCATTAATCTCGAAGCCGCCACCTGAAAGGGCAGTTTCGTCAATTCACAAACTCCAGCGCAAAAACTTTCTCTTCAAATTCGGTTGGCGAGGAAAAACGCGCAGTGCAACAAATAATTTAAATTTAAATTTTTAAAAATTTAAAAATTTAAATTAAAAAAAAATTAATTTAAAATATTGAAAGAAAAAGAAAAGAATTGAATGGGCCATTCAGGACCAGGAATTAAACCATAAAATAAAGAAAAAGGTTTAAAAAAAAATTCCCTCCTTTTTTTTTTAATCGTTTTAAAAATTTGTGTGATTATTATGCTAAGTAGGGAGTGCGAAAAAGCAAAGCCAAAAAAAAGCTGTTTCTTTCAAATTCATCTTCTCTTCTTCTCCATACGTTCGTTGCGCGAGGAACCAAACGCGGTCTTGTGAGGCTCAGGCTCTTCCGCGAACACATTTTCATTTCTCTTCTTTTTCTTCGTTTTCTTCTTTTCTCAGTGTTTTTGAGTTCCGAATCCTTCAATGCTCGGCGATTTCTCCGGCATTATCTCCGACGTGCAAGATCTTCAACTCACTCAGTCTTCTCCCAAAGTTCTCTGAGGTTAGTGGATCCGCTTCACGAAAACGTGAACGAGTTGGCGATTTCTGTTTTCAGCTTTCTTTGACTCTGCTTCTGTTTCTCGGCGCGTAACACGAGGATAGCTGAGGAAAACGAGGATTGTTGTTTGAAATTTTGTTGTTATCATGATCTTGAATTTTAGTTTTAGAGTGAGGCATTTCGAGTTAGTTGATGTTTGTTCGTGTTTTTTTTTTTTAGATTTTCAGTGTTTATTATGATTTGTTACTTTCTCTGAAATTTATGCTTGCGGTAGAAGTGTGTAACATGAGATCTTTTTTTTTTTTTAGATTTTCAATGTTTATGATTTGTTAGTTTCTCAGAAATTTATGCTTGCGGTAGAAGTGTGTAACGTAAGATCTGTTTGTGTGTTAATGTTGTAGTGATTTAAAAAAGAAAAAAAAAAGAGAAAGAAAGGAAAGATTGAAGGTGGAAGACGTTTTCGACCTTGAGGGAAGTTGATTAAGGTTGGGTCCATTGGATTAGCTGAGTGGGGGCGTGGGTGTGTTAGGTTCATGATTTTGAATTTTACAGCTTGGAATGAGGTTGAACGTGTCGATTCGACGAGGACTTTAAAGCCTGGAGCAATGGATTAGGGAGTGGAGAGTAGAGTGTCTATGTGGAGATAGGGTCCCCTCTCTCCATTATGTTATCCTGATTAAGTCATTCATTGGGGGCCTTGTTAAAGTTTGAAAGGCCCATTTGTATGGAAAGTTAGCTTTTTCTATTTTGAAAAAATGTTACCACTTTTTGCTTTTTCGCAATTTGCATTTGCCGATGGTAACCTTTTTTGGTCATGGCAGAAGTCTATAAGGGAAGATGTCTCAGGCATCCAGTGTCCTGCCTGCCTTCCACTCCATCAAGTCATTGCCCCCTGAGTTCAAGTTTGCCAACAATCCGAACCCTCTGCTTGTGGAAAAACATGGAGATGTTAAATTTAGACGCACCAATCCGATTGGACCAAATGGTTTTGAGAATGGTGCACTGGTAGGGGAGATTTCTAAGGAAGTTCGAGGCCGAGCTGGTGGCATGGATCTTTTCGATGAGGATTCGCCTTATGGTGGAAAAGGTAGATCATTAAAAGACCGACCATCTAATGCAGATGAAGACTCGGTATCCGTTACGTTGCCCCTGCCATCAATTTTGACATCCTCTAGGGAAAACAGGTGGAATGATACAAATTCTTATGGTTCAAAAAAGGTAATTTTGGCCTTGGATTTCAGTTTTCTTCTGCTGCTGTGTTTTGAAATCAGTTTATTATGGTACCTTCTATTTAGTTATTCAGTTGGACAAATAGCTTGATTTTTCTGGAAGAATGTTCGAGGAATTGATTCATTTTCTGTCTATTTAATATGGATGATTGTGGATATACTCTGCTGGGGATGGAATGCATTCCTCGTTGCTTTGATAAGATGTTTGAATAATTTAAACATTAAAGATAGTTTAAATATTTTGCTTCTTTGTCTTACTTTTGAAGTTCATTATTTCAGAAGGTTCAGTCATGGCTTCAACTACCAAATGGGGATTGGGAGCTGGTAAAGACAATAACAACTTCTGGAGCTGAATCTGTCATTTCGCTGCCTGATGGGAAAGTAAGATAAGCAACAGTATTTCTCAAGAGTGTTCGGTTCTTTTTTAGTCTGATTAATTGTACACTCTACCCCATCATAGGTTTTAAAGGTGAAAGAGGATAATTTGGTGCCAGCTAATCCCGACATTCTTGATGGAGTGGATGACCTCATGCAACTGAGTTATTTAAATGAACCAGCAGTTTTATTCAACCTGCAATATAGATACAACCAAGATATGATCTATGTAAGCTTATATCTCTTAATTTTCTATCTTCATTTATTTTCCTAATCATAACCTCTTTAAGTGCATAACTATTTAATTCAGACGAAAGCTGGGCCTGTTTTGGTTGCCGTAAATCCCTTTAAGAAAGTTCCTTTGTATGGTAATGACTATATTGAAGCCTACAAGTGTAAGGCAATTGAAAGCCCTCATGTATATGCAATTACTGACACAGCCATCCGAGAAATGATACGAGGTAACTTTTTCCTTATTTTTTATACGGATTAAGTTTTTAAAGGTTAAGCTGTTTCCATTCGTTTTGTGCTATAACTTTGTAATCTGTCTATTGTTTTGTTTGCAGATGAAGTGAATCAATCCATAATTATAAGGTCAGTATTTCTTGATTAATTCTTCTTTTCCGAGCGTCTAGTCATCAAAAACTATTTGGTGTTTATTTGCTTTTTTAAAAGATGCATCTATCTATGTTTTTATTTCAGTTTCAACTTGTGCATGCATTGCTTGAATATTAGTCTTAAGTTTTACTCTCTCAACTTAAGTTTAAGGATGGTCCAGTGTACAAGGCTCACATGTGGGGTCCTTTACTCAATATTTTGAACTGAAATATTTACGGGATTTGTTCTTGTCTACTAGACTATGTTTCTGAAGATTTTAGTTAGCATTTTCATTATATAAGAGTTACTCAGAATCTCATCAGATAGAGATAAGTCATTTCTTTCATCTGGCACTTGTGATCAAGTGCTGGATCAGGACTAAATAATTTAGGAAAAGAAATACTAAAAAGGAGTCATTGGCAGAAATATTCAGTATATGAATGATTAACCAATAACCATTTGGCTTGTTGAAGGTGTTCATATCAAAGAATGAGTAGCAACTTTAGTTGTCAAATGTTCCTATTTCTTAAGCTGGAAATATTTTTATCATTGGTTCATTTTTCTGATAAGTTCCCTGAAAAAGTTATCTAACCACATGAAATAATATTAAAGTTGCTCTCATTCTCTAGAAAAAAACACTAAAGAGAATTGTATATTCCATAATGTTCGTTAATTTGATTTGATATCAATTTCATATAGACATAACATAACTATTGATTGTTTTTGTAAAAAATTCAAATTTCAAGCGTCTAGATGCATGGATTTGTTTTGACATTTAATTACTTGCTTCGCACAACTTTTATTTAGTGTTAGGTCTCCCTTGTGGTCCTTCATGCTTTAAGATTCATATAGCAAAGGAACTTTACTGGGTGAGACTAATATAATTTAAGGATGATCATCTCATTTTCCATTCTTAGATGAACATCGATGGGAGTAACAGTTTCTTTATGTTGCCCCAAATTTTCTGCATAATGTCGCTCAATCTGGTTTCCTAAATCTTGTGTGCCCTTAATTGAGTTTGAATTAATACTTGTAATATCTACATATTCAGTGGTGAGAGTGGAGCAGGGAAAACTGAGACGGCAAAAATAGCAATGCAATACTTGGCTGCCCTTGGTGGTGGAAGTGGAATAGAGAACGAGATATTAAAGACTAATCCAATACTAGAAGCCTTTGGTAATGGAAAAACATTAAGAAATGACAACTCGAGTCGTTTTGTAAGATTTCCAATTTATTATATTGATTCTTTTAGTTGATTCATTAGGTTTTTGATCTTCTAAACTTTGGTGCTGAAATCTCTTAATTTGATTGAATGTCACAGGGAAAGCTCATTGAGATTCATTTCAGTGAAACTGGAAAAATATCTGGTGCAAATATTCAAACATGTATGTTTACACAGGATGTGATTGAAAGTTTGTCTTTTCTTCTTCTTTAAGTTTTTAACTATTATGTTAACATTTGCAACTATGTACTGAATCAATGTGATGCTTCTTGTTTGGCCTGCTGACCATACCGTAAACAGTTTTGCTGGAAAAGGTATTCATTCTTTTGAGCTAGGTTTCATTCCAATGCGTCCATTTTATGTAGTTGACCGTTCTCTTACTTTGTGAACAGTCCAGAGTAGTCCAATGCAATGAAGGGGAAAGGTCATATCATATATTTTATCAGCTATGTGCTGGAGCACCCTCGTCTCTTAGGGGTAAGTGAATTATTTTAGCTTCTGTATCTGCTAATATATTTGTTACACAGGTGAGTTTTTGTTAGAACTCTTTTTTGAGGGTGGCCTTGAAGAATGTGGAATATCTCTTTAAATAGCGGTTTTGATGTTTATTTTTTAACTCAGAAAAGCTAAATCTACTAAGTGCGGAAGACTATAAATATCTGAGGCAGAGCAATTGTTATTCAATTAGCGGCGTAGATGATGTTGAAGAATTTCGCATAGTCAAGGTATACATTATTATTTCATCATGTGTTGTGTATGTATGATCTGTATCCACATAGGTTTATATATGCTTTTTTACAGTTTCCATCTTGAATTGTGGTTAAAGTCTGAAATAATAGCTTGGTTTACATGAGTTTTTTTATGCTGTTGTCAATTTCCAGGAGGCTCTGGATATTGTCCACATTAGCAAGGGAGACCAGGAGAATGTATTTGCAATGCTTGCTGCAGTATTATGGTTAGGAAACATATCATTTACTGTGGTTGATAATGAAAATCATGTTGAAGCTGTTGAGGACGAGGGTAAGAATTTTCCAGAATCTCTTCTAAATGAATCTAAAGAATAAGTTTTTGTTCTTGATAGGTCGCAGTTTACAAAGGGATGCCTTCCTTTGTCACTGTTTAGAAAATTTGCAGCGATTTTGCATTAATATAACATTATATTTGCTTAATTGCAGTCTTGTACAAATATAGATAGACAAGATCATATTAAATTTCAGTCTTATATTGAAGAAAGTTAAGAGGGGGAACTTTAGTGCAATGTGTCCCTGAGATCACAGGTTGTAGTCAGCCTCTTCTAAATGCAAGGAAAGACTGAATGTTATGGATCCCCTATGTGGGTCTGACTCTTCTCTAGACCTGCTGCATAGTGGAAGCTTTGCAGCTTAAGGCTGCCCTTTTTAATATGAATGATAACTAAATGATTTGGTGATAAAAAATATCTATTATGACATACCTTTTGAAATGACATTGCGTTCTTGCCCCTATCTAGCTTTTGCAAATGCATTGGTCTTAACATGAGTTAGCTGCCATAATTCCAGAACTTCTTTTTGAATAGTTTGCTAAACATAAAACTTACTGGTTGTTAAATAGCTTCTGTCTGGTGCAAGATTTCGGGTTTGGGATGTCTTTGAAAAACTTTTGGCTTCACTCAGTATATTCTAGAGTGGAGGAGTTAGCATTTTACTCTTTTTTTTGATGAAAAATCCTAGTAAGCTGAGAAGAAAAATGTGTTTTGAGTTTGTTTGTTATGAATAACGTATCAGTTTTCAATGGTTTTGCTTTAGTTTTTTCCTTTGATATGGTTATTTGTTGATTTGCTGCTCTTACATAATTTAACAACCATGTGGTAGCTTCAACATCTTTTCATTTTCATATAATAACGGTTTACATAGTGTACTATTGATACCTAATTTCTGATGCATATAAGTTTTGACCTTATTTAGATGATATGCATTATATGAAATCAATATCTCAATTAAAAATGATTTTTTCCCCGACTTCTTATAGGTCTGTTCACAGTTGCCAAGTTGATCGGATGTGAAATTGAAGACCTGAAGTTGACTTTTTCAACTCGCAAAATGAAAGTTGGTAATGATAATATTGTCCAGAAATTGACGCTCTCTCAGGTAATGACTACAGTGTTAACATGTTAGGCCTCTTATAAATAAATAGGACTGAATTTGTTAGTAGTTTTTTATTCAGTAGCAGTTTTCTGGTTTTCAGAAGTTAGCAGTTTTAGGCAGTTATTATCAGGAGTAAGCATAACTGCCTCTACTAGACGGTTATGAGCCTGGAACAAAATAGGAAACAGGGGGAAGAAAAGGGGAGTTTTTCGAGTGGTAATTGGGTGTAAAGGGAGAGACCAAGCTCTCAACATCTTGGATGGGAATCCTTGTATTCAACCCGAACTTATTGTTGGGGAAATTGGGTGTTTCTATATCAGTCAATTGAATAAAGTTCAGTCCATATTTCTATACCAGTTAGTTTTTATCATAACTTTTACCTGTGCAACTTCTCAAGAGGAAGATGTTGGGTATATAAATTTATATTGAATTTCTTAATCAGCTGATGGAATTCATTTAGTTTGTTATTGCAAGGTAATAGAATGTTAAAGAAAGGTTTGTTGGTGATGAACATATGAATGATTGTTGCTTTTCTTTTGACTTAGGCTATTGACGCGAGAGATGCTTTGGCGAAGTCAATATATGCATGTTTGTTTGATTGGTTGGTTGAGCAAATAAATAAATCCCTTGCGGTTGGTAAAAGACGAACTGGCAGATCAATCAGCATTCTTGATATTTATGGCTTTGAGTCATTCAATGTATGTTACATTATATGTCAACTTTTCTATATAATATATCTATCTCACTCACTATCCTTATCCTGTTTAATTATTGTTTTGCAATGTTTGCTGTGTTGAATGCTGTGGATTTTATGGATGCAGAGGAACAGTTTTGAGCAGTTTTGCATAAATTATGCAAATGAAAGATTACAGCAACATTTCAATCGTCATTTATTCAAGCTGGAACAGGAGGTATGCATCACATCTAAACTGACTGTTGCTAACAATGGATGAAGAATAGGTGCATAGCATTTTATCTGGCAAATGTAAAAAATCTCATTCAAATCTGCAAGGTCCCATTAAAATGTGAATATAAAATCCACAACATTTTTATTTTGAACTCTTGGCCCTCATAATTGTTCCCTGATCATTGTGCACTAACTGAACCGCACACCATACTGATTTAACTGAACCGCACACACTGACATGACCTACTAGGCTACTACTACTTCCCTATGATGGTGGAAAATAGCTGGATATCAATCTTCGCTGATTACTTAATGGGCTCATGTCAGAAAAGTCCCTCCAAATCTCCTTTTCAAGACCACATAACTCAACTAAACTACTACTACTTTTCCCCCATCTTGATGGTAGAAATAGATGGATACCAATCTTAATTTATTCATATACTGGTGTAGTTTTGCAAAGATGATGTTTAAACACGTTCTCATTTAGTTGATGGCCACAGAATGAAAGTTGAACATGCCAAACATCTTCTTATAAAATAAATAAAGAAGCTATGGTGCCTCTTATAATTAAACATCTACTCATGCCTTGTCTACAATTTTGTTCCAGGAATATATCCAAGACGGCATTGATTGGGCTAAAGTGGAATTTGAAGACAACCAAGATTGCCTTAATCTTTTTGAAAAGGTACTGCCCACTTTGACCTTTTTTTGTGTAATCTTTAATATGTTTATTATCAAAATATAAAGACAAAGGAAGGAAATAGGAAAAGCTTAGCTAATATGCTTCTTCAGTGGGTTGTATATTCCATGTTTCTTTCTGCTTTTGAACTAATATTTTGGGAGTATGATTTGTCATAGATGTTCTGTTGTAGCTTTGCTGAAAGTTGCTGCTTTTTTGTCCTTTTCTTCTTATAAAACTGAAGTGAAACTATGGGGATTTTGGAGTGAATTATGTTAATTCAGATTTCCTTAACTGATATTTAAAATTTTTCAATGTTGATCCAAGTCCAACTATTAATATCATCTGTAGTACTACTTGGTTAATTTGTGATGCTTTGTCCTATTTCTCTGACATAAGGTGTTGATATTGTGGTGAATGGTTAGAGGATAAATTTGCGGCTAATATTTTTCTTTTCTCTGCTGTGGAAAAATACTTTGTCTAATAAGAAGTTGGAATTTCTGACATGTGCAGAAACCACTGGGACTACTATCCCTGTTAGATGAAGAGTCAACTTTCCCTAATGGCACAGATTTAACGTTTGCTAACAAGCTTAAGCAGCATTTGAATTCCAATTCATGCTTCAAAGGAGAACGGGAAAAAGCCTTTACTGTGCGTCATTATGCAGGGGAGGTATTAATCTGGTCACTTTCGTGCTATATTCTATTTGATCAATTTGTTTATGCGAAGTGCTTGTAAATTCCTTAAGATGGATGTGTCTAAGATTTACATTGTAATGACATCCATTTGGACATTCTGGTGTGGGAGTTGTAGGAGTAAGTTCTATGGATGGAAAGGCACACAATTGCACTATATTTGAATCCATGCATTATTTCTAACCCTACTAAGAACCATGATTTTGAATAACTTTCCCTGTCAATATTTTTAATCTTCCCACACACAATCATTTTTTCTTAAAACCAAAAGGTAATTTCTTACTAATTTCAGTTTGCTCATCTTACCTGACTGATAGTTTCACTTGTTCTTCCCCAGGTCACTTATGACACATCTGGATTCCTGGAAAAGAACAGGGACCTACTGCACTTAGATTCTATCCAACTTCTATCTTCAAGCAAATGCCATCTTCCTAAGTTGTTTGCATCCCATATGCTTACTCAGTCTGAGAAGCCTGTTGTAGGTCCCTTACATAAGTCAGGTGGAGCAGATTCCCAAAAGCTAAGTGTTGCCACAAAATTCAAGGTACATAATCTTAATTATTGCTTTATCGAAAAGCTTATCTTGAAATGTTCTAATACTATGGTAAAGTAGTGTCTTGGTTTTCCTAGTCTTCCGTTCAGTATGTTTTTAATGCTATTAATGGTTTTCATCTTGGTCAAACCATTCAAAGTACGTCTAAGGCTTGAAAAAGGACAGCCTCATCTAAATATTAATGATCCTAATGCAATTATGACATGGCCGGTCAACGAAAAGATGCTTCAGATCAGTTGTTTTAATTGTTACAAACAATCAATCATTTCATATTTTAATATGAATTAGTTCAAATAATCAAAAAGAAGATCGTACACACATACTGACACTACTATTGCGGTTTGTAAAAGAGAAAATGAAATTAGTGAAGTGGAGTTGAGTGAAAGCAATGTATCTAACCATTTATTTTTTGAAGTATTTTATCAACTCTCTGCTTGCCTCATTCCATTCCTACCAAACACACCTTAAATATTCAGAGGTTTTTTAAATTAGTTGGGATATTTATCTTGCTTTAATTGATTTAGAGGTTATTTCTATTGGTACCCAGAGACAATTGTTCCAATTGATGCAACGTCTAGAGAGTACTACACCAAATTTTATACGCTGCATTAAGCCCAATAACCTCCAATCACCTGGATCATATGAGCAAGGTCTTGTACTTCAGCAGTTGAGATGTTGTGGGGTTCTGGAAGTGGTTCGAATATCAAGATCCGGCTTTCCAAGTAGAGTGTCTCACCAAAAGTTTGCCAGAAGGTATAAATATCAGAATAAAGAAACCATGGTGATTAGTATGCTTTCAAATTAGCCTCCTCTTCTAGCCCCGTGCTTTTTGCAAGTTTCTAACCTTTCTGTTATTAACTTGGGAACGGTAAATCAGATATGGTTTTCTTCTCCTGGAAAATGTTGCCTCTCAGGATCCACTTAGTGTCTCGGTTGCTATTCTTCATCAGTTCAACATTTTGCCTGAGATGTTTCAAGTTGGCTACACAAAGCTATTCTTCCGAACAGGGCAGGTAAATAGATGTTTATAATATTTTTTCCACAAATTGTTCTCATAATATAAATTGTTGCGGTGGCAATGAATGTGATTTTATAGCAGAAGCAATTTTTATGGCTTTAACTATTATGTTAACATAAATTTAAGAATGAATTAGTCGGGTATTCTATATACTTTTGCATTATGTATTTAAACTGTGAAATAGTTTTTATTCCCAAAGTCTAGTTTTTTTGTTGAACTGTATCTTTAAAACGCTGCATTGGCCGTGATTGCAGATTGGAGTGCTTGAGGATACCAGAAATCGTACTCTGCATGGAGTTTTACGTGTGCAAAGTTGTTTCAGGGGTCACCGAGCTCGTTGTTACCGCAAGGAACTTTGGAGAGGAATTACCACACTCCAATCATGTATTTTTTTTCTAACCTATATGTTTTCAGCCGTTCACTTTCCTTGAGAAGTGTGACTGACGGAGACCCCTTCATGCAGTTATTAGAGGAGAGAAAAGCAGAAAGGAATATGCAGATTTGCTTCATAGACACAGGGCTGCTGTTATTATACAGAAACGGATGAAAACAGTATTTGCAAGGAACAGAATGAAAAGTACTAAGGAAGCTGCGGTTTTCATACAATCATGTAAGAGTTCTATGCTCTCAAAAGGCATAATATGTTACTCCTTTCTTTTAAGCAGTTTTAAAGGATGAATTAAATGCAGAAAAATGATGTTTGGACAACTGTCTTCAAGCGTTATGAGATAAATTATCATTATAATTAACGGCTTTTGCAGTTATCCGTGGTTGGTTAGTCAGAAGATGCTCAGGAAACATAGGATTATCAAAATCTGGTGTTACGAAGGTATTGTTTTTTCTAATTTCAGAAACTATATTTCAAAAGGATTGTTGTCATGGATTTCTTTCTGGTAAAATTTTCATCTTTGTCATACTTATAATCATGAATCTCTAAACCAGGCTAATGAGTCAGACGAGGTTCTTGTGAAGTCGTCTTTCCTGGCTGAACTACAGCGCCGGGTACTCAAGGCAGAAGCTGCCCTGAGAGAGAAGGAAGAGGAAAATGACATTCTTCACCAACGCCTTCAACAGTATGATAGCAGATGGTCTGAATATGAATTAAAGATGAAGTCAATGGAAGAAGTATGGCAGAAGCAAATGAGATCCCTACAATCCAGCCTCTCCATTGCAAAGAAGAGCCTTGCCATGGATGATTCTGAAAGAAATTCAGATGCTTCTGTCAATGCAAGTGATGAGAGGGATTTCAGCTGGGATGTAGGAACCAATCACAGACGCCAAGAAAGCAACGGGGTGAGATCAATGAGTGCTGGTTTGAGTGTTATAAGTCGGTTGGCTGAAGAATTTGAGCAGCGGAGTCAAGTGTTTGGTGATGATGCCAAGTTCTTGGTAGAGGTAAAATCCGGTCAAGTTGAAGCAAGTTTGAACCCAGATAGAGAACTTAGAAGGTTAAAACAGATGTTTGAAGCTTGGAAAAAGGATTATAATGCAAGACTACGTGAAACCAAGGTCATTTTACATAAACTTGGAAGTGAAGATGGATCAATTGATAAAGTGAAGAAAAGTTGGTGGGGAAGAAGGAATAGTACCAGATTAAGTTGATTTATTTATTTTCTTATTTGGGTTTGGCTTTGGTCATTGCATTGCCAACTATGTATCCAAAAATGAGGAAAAATACAATAGAAAAGATAAGATAAGATAGGAGTAGGAAAATGGATTACTGGTTACTGTAATTAGGTTAGCTGTTGCTAGCCTTTTTTATCTATGACAAATTTCTGCACCACTTGTGTTGTGGAATAAGATATTCAATGTAAATCATGGTATGTGAATTGCATGTAAAAAAAAATAGTGTTTTCATCAATGCACCTGGATATTTTTAAATTTAAAGACAATACTGACAATTGAAGATTTTTTTTTTTAAAAATAAACTATTTGAATTATGAGATATTATATATTTAATAATTTGATATGATATGCTAAAATTAAACTCAGAAAATCTATTGATGATTTATTAATTAACATTATAATAATTTTAAAATGAAATTTATCTTAAAATTATTAGGTGCTCTAAAATGTACATGCATATCTATCTCATTCATAATAGGTGAATATTTTTATTTTTTTTTCTAGAAAAATTGGGATATGTAAACTAATAAGCATGATATTGTCTTCTGAAAAAATTCGGGTCATAATACGAGCCAAGTTTCCGACCCGACCCGTTGGCCCATATAACCCATTATCCCTTCCCCTTAACAAAGAACTATTGGCGGTGCTGTGAGTGGAAGACGCAATGTTGGGTGGTTGCGTCTCTCGTGCTGTTTCCCACCATTTTCGAGACTGCGACCTTCATTTCCATTTCACACTCACATACTGCACTTTTCAAACTTTCCACCTTTCGTCTCCACGGCCCCTCAAACCTTGTTCTCCAGACACCGCCATTACAAAGAAGCACAACAGAGTGTCATCGAATTACCGCTGTTTTGGCACCCCATCTAAGCCCCCTGGAGAAATTCCTCTCCTTTTCGATTGTTTCAGGTTCAATTCTTCATTTTATCAAATAGGTTTTGTTCTTTTCCTTCTTGGTAGTTGGTAGTTGGTAGTTGGTAGATGGGAACTTTACTTAGTTCATTTCTAGAGAGAGAAAAATATTAACAATAACAAAATTAAGGTGTATTTTATCGAAGGCTGGTAATTTGGTATGAGCAAAACAAATATCTAGGTCGTTAAACTTAAATGTTGTTGTTATTATAAAATTGGTATGTTGAGATAGGGTATTTAGTTAGCATTCTTGTTGACCCTTTGATTTACCCCCAAAGTTAAAGTTAAAGGTTCTCTATCTCCATGTCCGAGAAATCAGTTGCTGAAAGCATGCATGATGATAAGATTACAGAGGTTGTGTTTGAATAAACTTCTCAATAAACTAAATAAAGGACAAAATGAATGGAACTTCTTTCATAAGTTAAAATTAACTTCTTAACTTCTGGTTTTGGAGAAATTAGATGAAGAAACTCCTATTGACTACTTGAAATTCAACTCATGGGGGAGTTTTAATTTTAATTCAATTTACTTGTTTTTTTCCTTCTCTAGAATTCAATTTACTTCTAACAGCTTCCACTTGCAGGGCTGTAAATAATTCAGATGAAAGTAGTTAAAAGATATCCCTATGTAAATTATGGAAATAAAAGATAACATATAAACTGATATACCGCTTTTTATGTCTATTATTTGTCATCCTTCTTTAATCAAGAATCTGATTCCTTTTCTTGTGTGAAGCCAACAAGAAGATGAACGAGAAATTCTCTCTGATGGAACAACTGCTGTGGCAGGTTTTTAGTCTCTTCCACCTGATGCCTCTTTGACCATTTTTCATTTTGCATGTCCAATTCTGTAATGTGCAACTTGTGTTCTTAGAATATCCATATTGTTTGGAGGCAAATAACATGCTTTTTCCAGAAAGTAAAAGATAAAAGATTGATTGAGGATACTGTGGAATCGGTTCTTTGATTAACCATGTCAATGGTTTCTTATAGTTGAGGAGGAGTGTATGTCCTGTTGGACTTCTCAATTCCATTAGCTTAGTATCGTATTTCTTCCTTATTGTAAATTCTTTATTGTTTTGAGTATTTATGGTCAATAAGTCATTCTTCTTTTGCTATTTGCGAATGTAGTTCTCGTCATTCGCTTGCAATATTTAGAATTGCTTACGTGAGTTGTGTAGAGAGAGAGAACTAGTGAAGAACATTCAGAAAACAAAGTTTTCATTTTGGAAGTTGGCATATATGTTATGTACTATTATTGATTCTTAATCATTAACAGGTGGAATTGTAGCATTGGGAAAGTTTGATGCTCTGCACATAGGTCATCGAGAACTTGCAATTCAAGCATCAAAGGCTGGACCTCCATTTCTTTTATCATTTGTTGGAATGGAAAAAGTACTTGGTTGGGAACCTAGGTAGGACATAATGACATAACATGTTGGTATGAAGACAATTTAAAGTTTTACTTTATTTGTTTATGTGGGTGAAAAATGTGCTTGGCTCTTGCATTCCTATAATGTGATCTCATGCTTTTGGCTAGTAGATTAAATTTACAAGCATAGGAAAAGTTTCTTATAGGGACTTAAATTTAGCATTGGCACAAAGGTAAGGTGTCACCTTATGACCCAGAGGTCACTGTTCGAATCCTGAAAACATCCTATCCACTTACAGGGGTAAGATTGTGTACATCTACTCTCCCAAGGCCCCATTTGATGAGGGGGACTGTGCCCTTGATCACCCTTCAAACAATCCTTGTCACAATGTCAAGGTTGCTACCATGTGACTTGGAGGTCACAGGTTCAATCCTGGAAAAACTCTTCTCAATTGTGGGGGTAGGTGTAGGACTATGTACATCTATCCAACCGCACTAGGTGGGAGCTTCATGCACAACGATGTCAACTTCTAATGCATAAGCTGTTAGGAAATGGAACCAATGCTCATGCTTTACTGAACTCATGTCAGTGCACCTCATTTTACCGTTGCATACGGATCATAGATTGTAATAACACAGATCACGGACAGTCATAGTATTAAAGTGAGTAGTGAACCTTCCTTTGTTATTTGGGGCTTCAGATTACTAATCATTCCGCTTTTCCGTTTGAATAATGAATGGTAGAAAAAAATATTATAAACTTGGATGAAGCTGGCTATTGAGCTATGCCTGTACCATAGCATTGGCATTTTACTGTTGCCATTGCAATATGTTAACCATTGGGCAGAGCGATTTGGAAATAAATATAGCATTTACAATTCCCTTTAAGGAAGACAATAATGATTATTATTTAAAAACATTCCCTGGATGTTTGTTTATTTTTTAGTTCTTTTGGGTATTATATGTATGAAGGATGCATTAATTTGCTATGGTTTATTAAATGTATAAACTTCTAAGTCGTGTTTAAATTCTGAATTGCTGAGGATCAGGGTATCATTATTGTCATCTCCTTGGGTAAAATAACGAATATTTTGTTAATCTTTCCCAAGCAGGGCTCCTATAGTTGCTAAACGTGACCGAAAACGAGTTCTTTCATCTTGGGTTTCTTATTGCTGTAACATGGTCCCAAAAGAGTTTCAGGTTGAATTCTCAAGTGTACGACATCTCAGTCCAAGACAATTTGTTGAGAAGTTATCACAAGAGCTTAGGGTTCAGGGAGTTGTTGCTGGTAAATAAGTAGCTCCATAATTTACTCTCAACATTTACAAACACCTTTCACATTATTGCTGAAAAAAAAAACCTTTCACATTGTTATATCAGAATTTGCTTGTATCTGCTATTATAGCATAACATCATCAACATTAACATGGTTTATTCTGTTACCAATGTTTATTCTGTGCTGGATTCTGGAACTTCTGGTAGGTGAGAACTACCGGTTCGGGTACAAAGCCGCTGGTGATGCCTTGGAGTTAGTAAAGCTTTGTGAAGAGTATGGAATGGAAGCTTACATAATCAAATCTGTCATGGACAAGAATCGTTGCTCTGCAGACATGAATTTTGTGACCAACTCAAAAGAGAAGGGACAGGTGTCGTCCACACGTGTTCGGGAAGCCCTTGCCGTAGGGGACATGAGGTATGTGTCAGAGCTTTTGGGTAGGCCACATCGTCTCATATTAATGGCCACTGACCAAGAAAGATTCAGCAGTGGACAGTATAAGATATCTGCTGCTAGATCCTGCATATTGAATCTAGCACCAAAGGAAGGTTTATATGAGAACTGTTCAGTTTTGCTTGATCAGGAAAATGTTGTGCAGTGTAGAGTAGTTATTGACAGCAAGTTTGTGCATATAGAAACAGATTATGGAGGTCTGAGTGATTTTTTTGGTTCTCAAAATTTGCAGTTCTTGCATATTGAATTTGGCGATTCCTGCACCTGATTCAGTTTAGAAATTGTTTCTACTTAGATTTATAGTCTTCTGAATTAGAGATGATTTTATCCATACTCCAAATTGCCCCAGATGAAACTGCCTAATCCAGAGGCTGGTATAAGTAGGTATACACTGTAACTTTCTTCCCTTTCACCCTCTTCACTGCAATATGCATCAAAACAAAGTGATTCAGTAAAACTCCATTGATTATTGCTAGATCTCTTCTTATTTGAGGAAATTGAGGGTTGATTTTGGAGATTAGTTGTGTTTGTCCAAATATAAGTCTGTCAAATAACTATTATGTTGCATACTCTTTCAAATTAGTTGCATTTGACATGTTGGAAGTAATTTATCAGACTTTGTTTGGATAGATTATAATAAATAGTACTTTTTCTCAACTCTAAATACCAATCAATCATCAAAATTGATATTGAAATTGGTTTTATGAAAAAATAAATGAGTTGTGCTTGTTTTTTCTTAATAAACTCTCCACCTATCTTTTGAGAAAAATGGCTATAGAACATGAAGCATTTTCACCCTCATAACATAAATAAATACAAATTTTTACTGTTTTATCCTTTAAATAAATATTTTTTAATTAAAACAACTACTTAAAACTACCTATGAGAAAAGATTATTTAAAGAATTATAAAAATTATTTATATTTACTTTTAATTGGATAATTTTATCCTTTAATAAATAAAAATAATGTATTTCTTTTCTTAATAAAATAAATAATTGAATAATTTCTTTATTTTAAAATAACTAAAAAAATCTTTTAAAATGACATAGAATTATATATATATATATATATATTATATATATATTTTAATAATATAAAAATGTAAATACACGTGCACAAGTGTATGTTTTTGCTAGTGTTAATAACTCTGCAACTTGTCAGATTATATAAAATTTAAATTATAAAAATAGTTTCTATATAAATATTTTAAATGATTTATGCACTTATTTGGTAAATCCTTAATTAAGTTAGTATTTATTTATCGTAACAAAATTTTGTTCTTATTTAATATTTATCAGCAACTAATAAAAAATACAGAGATTTGCGATTTTTGGGAAATAAAATCTGTCTTAGTTAACCCTAAAAATTCGAAGGACTCTCTCTCCACCACCTCCAGCAAAACGACGTCGTGTGGCGCTTGCTTCTCTACAAACGCGGTTCGTGAACACCGGTGACCTGAATCGATTCCGTCGCAGGTGAGTTCTGTTTTCACCCACTACCACTCCTTATCGTCTGAATTTTTCAGAACTCAGTTTTTTGCATTGTTCTGTGAATTACCAAATGAGGTTAATGTGGTTCAATCGTAATCACATACTGATTATTTGCAAAACAAACAGACTAAAGAAACATGTAAAAGATTACTTGTTTGTTACTACTTTTCTACTTGTGAAATTATTTAGTCAGATTGTGTGATGAATTTTGGGAATTTTCAACTTCCACTTTGTTGTGTATATTGTATAATCACTAAGTCGTACTTTTTTATTTTTCATCTAGTGTTGAAATTTCAGTGTGTGGAATTAAAATGTACAATGGCTGATTAATGATATGATTTCAAGTAACGAGATTTTTTATTTGAAGAAGATTTGAACTTCCCTCATATTTTGATAATTCTTTTGCCTGAATTCTTAGTTGAGTCTTGACTTCTACTTGTTGCTGCTTTTCTACAACAAAAGTGAGAAGTTTACTTCTGTGGCATTTCTACTTTAATACAACAGATTGCGATTGCAAGAACTACTTTGAAAAGTAATGATATTTACACAAAATCCTACATCATTCTTACACGTTTGAATATACCCTATCTATCTTTCTTGACTTAAAAATGTGAAGTGTAAAAATAGTGTGGAGATTTTGATGTCCCAAGAATTTTGGAGACTTGTTCTTTCCAGCAAATAATTATTAGTAGTCCATCATGAATACATTGCAGAAATTACCAAAGCACGATATCTCCCCTAAATAAGTTGAAACTTGAAGACCTGAACGATCTTTCCAACAAAATTTATGTATGGGCTTGTATTGTCATAATTTCTTGCTACTCCCTTATTGCCAAAGCTTCAACTTAAGCTGGAAAATCAGTGCTAGAGTAGAACTCACCCTAGGCTGTTGGAAATTCAGCTACATTATAAATGATGACATTCCTTTGCTTTGTATTCCTATTAGCAAATATACTTTCATTAATTTTTCTTTTTTTTTTTGCAGCTGTAGAGTAAATAGCAGTAACTAGCAGGATCTGAGTAAAATGCTGCTTCGAAGAATTGTTGCTGCATGTCCACAGTCAAAGCGGATGTTCAGCTCATCTATTAACCATGGCTATGAAAATGCTATTCAGGAACTCAACAATGTAAAGTTTTTCTTTGCTGCGTTCTACTAGAATTAAATTCAGTGTCTTTTCTGTTTTTGGCACAAGCACCTACTTAATATATCTTAATAACTACAGAGAACTGTTTGACCTAACAGTCTAGATCAGTGCAAAGAGTTTAAGTTCACTTGCTCAACATTGTATTAAGAAGCGGTTAAGTCATTAAAGTCTGACCAAATTTATGTGATTTCTATTTTACTGATGAATATCTACTATGAAGGTTTTGCTCCAACAGTACACATAAATGTTGCTTATTTCATTTCAGGAAATGGAATCGGTATTCGGTGGACCTCCTGCAAATGGACTAGCTAGCTCTGCAAGCAATTTGAACAATGAAATCCAACTGTCATCTCCAAGCATGGGTGAAAGTTCTTTTGAATTGACTCATACTGGCAAATCAGGGGAAGCTCAAATGGTAGACGTGTCTCAGAAAGAAAGTAGTAAAAGAAATGCCATTGCTGTTTGCAAGGTAATTCTTGGAAAGAAGGTGTTTGATTTAGTCTTGGCCAATCAAATGGGGAAAGGAGATGTGCTTTCTGTGGCAAAAATTGCCGGCATAACTGCAGCAAAGCAAACCAGCAATCTTATTCCGTTGTGCCATAACATAAACCTTTCACATGTGCAAGTGGATTTGAGATTGAATCGTGAGGACTTCAGTGTAACAATAGAAGGGGAAGCTGCATCAACAGGTAAAACCGGGGTTGAGATGGAGGCCATGACAGCAGTGTCTATTGCAGGCTTAACCGTGTATGATATGTGTAAGGCTGCTTCAAAAGACATAGCCATTACAGATATAAGACTTAAGCATAAATCTGGTGGAAAAAGTGGAGAGTTCTGGTGGACACAATGATGGTTTAACATGCATTAATGCTGTTCTTCTTCATGTAGTTTTCTTTGCATAACTCTAAACATGATTTCCTGTAATGGGATGCATGAATTTTGGGGATAACTTTGTTTTAGTACATTTCAATTACTAAGCTTCCATGGTCTTGGTAACCATTGCCAAATTCCTTCGACCAAAAAGTACAAGTTTTCTGGTCAAATGTCTTTAATTTAAATTTAATGTAATTATAATTTATAATTGGTGTAAAAAAACTATTAAGGAGTTACTGGATAATGCTGCTTCTCCCTGGAACTCCATAGGTTATTGCACACCCCATAACTTTTATAATTCTAAAATCACCCTAACGTAAAAAAGTAAAAATGTTTGTGTATTTTTTAGATTAGACAATTCAAAACGAATTTAGTAAAATGTTTTAAATTAGTCAATCTGCACAAATTTATATTTTGGATTATGTCATTTAAAATGTATATATTTTGAATTATATAATCTAGAAGTCGATTTATTTTATGATTTCAAAACTTTTTTGAATTATAGAATTTAAAAGTATTTACAATTCACAAATTTTTCTGAATTTTAAAATAAAATAAAATTATATTAAACAATTCAAAATTCTTTTTGAATTTAAAAATAACTTCTGAATCTGAATTATGTAATCTTATATAATCCAAAATATATTTCTTTTTGAAGGACAGAAATATATTTTTACATAATATATAAATGTATCAGAGTCATAGAATAATTATAAAACTTTAAGCTCAAAATACTCTTATTTAAATCCAATTTTGTCCTTGTGTAAAATGAAAAAAACATGGCAGGGTAACGTAGTTGACTTGGCATTGAACAGCTAAACTTGCTTTGAAATTTGACTAATCCCATTTCTGATTATAAGATCAAAACGTGTGAATCGAATGCAAAAAGAAAAAGGTTTGAGTTGAAGTTCAATCTCACTTTTACTTTATTTTTATTTTTTTCAACTAACTCCTCTTTTGTTTCAAAATGATTCTGAATTTTGAACTTTCTTCAATCTGATCTCAGAAACCAGACACTTATTTTGACTGACCGTTATATCAGTTAATCCAACATCATCACATGTAAACTACTTTTCTCAAGGGGCAAAAAGGTCTTTTCACAAGAACTTCCCAGTTTTATCGGAGCCACGAGTGAGCGGGGCCCACTAAATGTCGTCATCTCGTGACATTCCGCCACGTGGCGGAATCTGGTTGATGCATTCTCCATGATGGTCACAGTTATTTGATGTTAAATATGAAACACTTTCGGTTGTAAAGACCCCATTTTTCAAAAACCAAAGCTTCAGGGTCGGCGTGTTCACACTTCCGATCCAATAGGGCTGTCAAAACGACGACGTTGACAGCCCAATTCCTTGGAACGACGCCGTTCGCTGTTTGTTTCAGGTACCAATTCAAAGGAATAATCTTTTCTGAAAACCGAATATCCCTTTTCCATACCCTACCCCACCTTTTTTCTATTTTTCACGTATTTTCATTGTTCTACGCGTATTTTCTACGTGTGATTTCTGGGGTGCACGTTTTTTCTTTTTTCTGCCAATTGGGTACCTACCCTTTTTATTCTTCCTTCATCGTTTCTCTTTGTTTTCCTTAAAGCATTGTTCTTTCCTCTAAAATTTGGTATTCACTCGCAATTCCCATTTTGGGTCTGGAATTTTTGTTGTAGATAGGAACAGGGTTGCTTGCTACAGCTACTTAGTGGTGTTATGCTATTGATTTCATTAGCTTTTGCTTTGGGTTGAGTTGTTTGGTTGGATTGGGTTTCTGCAATGAGTTCGTTTTCTGGTGCCATTCAAAGACCTCTTGTGGCGGCGGCTGCGGTTGCGGTTGCTTCTTTCTCTGCTGATGTCTCTGATAAATTGCCATTCCGTGGTTCATCACGTGATTGTTCTACCTCCAATTTGACGCGTTCTACATCTTGTTGCAACGTGCAAGAATCAGATTCATCATGGGTTTCTCATATTTCGGATTCAAAGCTTGCTAACCTATCTTTTGTGACCCGAATCCCGGTGCCAGTGCCTGATGTTCAGTTCCGGGTGCCTAGTTTGGGTCACAATTGTGTTTCAAATTTGCACCATTCTTCAGTTGTCTCGTCTTCACCACTTCTTCAGAATTTGTATCACTCTGCTCACTTGCCTAAAGTGTCTAGGCCTGCTACATGTTCACATGGTGTCTCCAATTCAGCTTCTGAGGCCATGTATCAATGGCATTTGCCCGACCCTGATGCTTTATGTGATTCAAGTTGTTCATTGACAAAGTCAAGAACAGTGGTGGTCTTGCTGGGATGGTTGGGAGCAAGGCAGAAACACTTGAAAAAGTATGCAGAGTGGTACACTTCAAAGGGGTTTCATGTCATCACCTTTACACTTCCAATGGGTGAGATCCTGAGCTATCAGCCGGGAGGAAAGGCTGAGCATAATGTTCATCTGCTTGTGGACCACTTGGCTGAGTGGTTAGAAGGAGAAAATGGAAAGAATCTCGTCTTTCATACTTTCAGCAACACTGGATGGTTAACGTGAGTGGAATGTGTTATTTTTTGCAAGCATCGAATTTGACAGTTTTCTTCTATTGTGTTTCTTTATTGGTTTGGTATACATTGTTGCAGATATGGTGTTATTCTTGAACATTTCCAAAATCAGGATCCAAATGTCATGGAAAGGATTAAGGGATGCATTGTAGACTCTGCACCTGTTGCATACCCTGACCCACAGGTAAATGGTCATCTCTTGTGAAACTTGATGAATTTGTAGCTGTTGTGTATATTTCGTGTGCTGTCTTTTCCTTCAGTAGTGTTCTTTACCCTTTTTTCTTGGTCTGAGGGTAATTAGAAGTTATTTTAATTTCAGTTAATTTGAAGCCCTGAAGCTTCTTTTGTACATTAAAATGACTAAACTGATACCTGATCATAGAAGAAATGTTGAGCCTTTTTTCATATTCGTGGATATGATTTTAATTTTCTGATTATCATTTCAGGTGTGGGCCTCAGGTTTCTCTGCAGCATTTCTCAAGAAGAACAGTGTTGCAACAAAAAGACGTGTGTTTTCTGATGAATCTGGCATTAAAGTATCCATTGGCGGCGAAGATGATTTAGGACTCAAACCTGCGGTAACAGAAGCAGCTTTGCAACTAATTCTAAAGAAATTTTTTGGGATCATTCTGGATCTTCCTTCAGTAAATAGGTAAAAGAATGGCTCAAATTCTTCTTCTACTTGATTGTATTTATAAAAATTTTCATATTTCATCCCCAAGGCTTGCTTGTTTTTATTCCTTAACATGCCTATTTTATGTGACCATTGTTGATAAGATCAATTTGATAAAAAACTGTCACAACAAGCCTCTAATGGTTGAACATTATGATCTTATGTGATGACAATTTAGAGATTCAAATGTTCTGAAACAGGAGTATATAAATTACCACACGATTGTATCATTGTTGAATTTCTGGAATTGAACTTGAATAGGAATTGCTACAGCAGTTGGTTCTTTAGTAAAAGTGATATCCTGCAAATTGCAATGCCCTTTCCAAAATTTAACATTATACATTCAAGATCTTAACAAATTTCACTGCTGGAAAGTTATATGTATGTGGTTTTTTGGAATAACAGAACATTCCATAGAGAAACGTTATGGTCTTTCTGGTGTTGATTCACAAGAAGATTCAAGATTTGTTTACATAATGATATGAATTAATCATTCTGTTTTGTTAAAAAGTGAACTTTAAGCCTAACTCAACCTCATAAAACCGGTTTATAAAGTGAAATTTGCATCTACCTGTAAAGAATATGAAATATCATAATCTCTAGTCGATGTAGAATCTTCAACAGGGTTAAATTCCTATATGATAACTTTGCTCCTAACTATAATGATTTTGTTGAAATGCAGGAGGCTCTCTGATGTTATGAGCATGTTATCATCAAAACAACCAAGTTGTCCACAGTTATACCTGTATAGCTCTGCTGACACAGTTATTCCTGCTGATTATGTGGAATCATTTGTAGAGGCTCAGCGTAGGGATGGACATGATGTGAGGGCATGCAATTTTGTGTCCTCACCCCATGTTGACCACTTCAGGAATGATCCAAAACTATATACATCTCAACTCAGTCAGTTTTTGGAGGAGAGTGTTCTTAGCCATTGTAAATCTCACTAATTGCCTTACTCATACACCAAATAGTTCATTTCTTTTGATTTTTGAAAGCAACCATTCCTTTGATGGGTGGGGTTAGGACTATATCAAAGGCCAACCACCTCATAGATTGATTATATTTGATTCATTCATTGTTATATATGATAGTGTGAATGAAACACATTACACAATTGGTCCCTCACATTCATTGATATATTGATTTGATTGTGCAAATGAAAGAGATTGCAACTTTCTCCTTTAGTTTTTCTTTTACCTTTTCATGGTGCATGGTGTCCTAAAGATCATGGGAAAGAAAAAATAGAAGTAAAGAAAAGAAGATGAGAATTGATTTGGTTTAGATGAAAGTGATCTAAAATGAGAGTAAATATTATGATGAAGGTGAACATGTGCTCACTAACATCCATGTCTTGAATTTGTGAATTGTTGTGATTTTTTGAGCCATTTTCGTGACTTTACATGTCGTCCATTAAACATATAAATGATTATATAATATAATATGATAAAATATTAAATATTAAATAATGAGGTTAATAATAAATAGTTGAGAAACTTGAATACTTGAAAATAATTGAGAATTTTTTTTAAAGATAAATTAAAAGTATTAGTAATTTTAAATATTAAATCATATTAATTAAAATTTAGAAAATAATTAATAACTAACTAAGATTTATAAACAAGTAGAAAAAAAAAATGCTCTGGATGTCATTTAAACTTTTGAGCAGTTATACATTAACATTATTTTTATTTGTATTAAAATAATTAGTTAACTTAATTGGTAGGATTAGATTTATTCTAAATTATATATATCTTTTTTAAAAAAATCAAAATATTAATGAGTATATAAGGAAAAAACTACTATAATCGTTTTATAATCATAATTATTCACGTATGAGAAGTAAGTTGGTTTTACAATAATCATCTTAAATTTTTATCAAAATCAATTAATATACAATTATTTTACACATTTGTTTCATAACTATTAAACTCTTTGTTTAATAACTTTCTAACATTTAAAAAATTCAACATTAATTTATTTAATTTATCATTTATTTTGGGTAAATTATATTTTAAGTATAACAAGTGGAAGATTTCTTTAATACAATAAAAAAGTATTAATATAATAAGTTTTATTTTGTTATTTTTCTAATTTCATTATCAATTTGGTTAAGTGTTATTGTAACTATACATATACAACTATTTTTCCAACTTTAATCTAAAGTAAATTGATATCCCATTTTTTTATCTGGAATTTATTATTATTATTGTTAGTAGGCATGGTAATTGAGAAAAATGATGATGATGGCTTCTCTTTTATTTCACTGGACACTCTCTTCATCACTTCATCTCATTCCCAAAGCCCTTTTCTTAGGGTTTCCTCTGCGTCAATGGCTTCCAATTCGATCCATGGCCACGCCGTATCGGGATCGGAGCTCTGCATAAACGACGTCCTAAGGGACGATGAGCTGCGTTCCATCCTCAGCCGGGTGGAGTCTGAGAAGGACAAGGAAACCTTCGGTTTGGTCTGCAAGCGATGGCTTCGCCTGCAGAGCACTGAAAGGAAGAAGCTCGCCGCACGCGCCGGTCCCCACATGCTCCGAAAAATGGCCGATAGGTTCACGCGCTTGCACGAATTGGACCTCGCTCAGTCCGTTTCCCGTTCCTTTTTCCCCGGCGTCACCGATTCCGACCTCGCCGTCATCGCCAATGGCTTCACTTGCTTGAAAATCCTCAATTTGCACAATTGCAAAGGTTCCTTTTTTCTCTCTTCTTTCTCGCTTTTCTCTGATTTGGCTTCCGAATCCTGATTTTCTCTACTCCGATCTACTACCACTGTTGAGTGTTTTTCTGTGCATCCTCGTATATTATTCTGCTAAATTTAACTTCCATGGACAGATGACTAAAACAAAGGTTTTTCATCTTTTCAATTTTTGTGGTTATTTTGTCATTAAAAATGTTATTGTTTTTTAACGGAATGTAATTAAGATAACGATTTGAATCATTTTTCGGTCGGTGTGCACTCACCTCCTTATTTTTAGGGGAACGCTCTCGCTCACGCCCTCCCACTCCTCGTCTTCGTGAGCTCTGGATTCGATGGTACTTGCAAAATTCACTCGGATGTTCAAGTTATACTTCGACACTCACACTCACTCAGTATTTAGTATTAGATGATTGTAAAACTGATTTTTTTGATATGTGCTTATTTATGTAATTACCGTGGATACCTGCCTGATCTTTCGGGGATCTGTGCTTATTTATGTAATTATTGTGGAGCCTTTGACGTTAATGTGCTTAATACCCAGATTAAGAAATGCTGGGTCTTGGTACAGTCATGTTATCTAATCTGAGTGGTGATTAAGGACACATGTTTTATATCACTACAAGTGCGGATTTTGTTGTTGTCGAAATCTCAGTTGTGGAGTGTGGACTGTTCTTTAGAACTTTGTTAAGGACTATCACTTAGTGTTTTTTATTTGGAGAGTTCAAGTTTTATGATTAACAGGGTATTGTGTAATATGCAGGAATTACAGATGCTGGAATGAAGGCTATTGGTGAAGGTCTTACCTTATTGCAGTCGTTGGATGTGTCTTACTGTAGAAAGCTGACCGACAAGGGATTATCAGCTGTTGCCAAAGGCTGTTCTGACCTGCGGATGTTACATATGGCTGGTTGTAGATTTGTTACTGATGGTGTATTAGAAGCTCTCTCCAAAAACTGTCGTAGCTTAGAGGAGTTGGGATTGCAAGGGTGCACAAGTATCACTGACAATGGACTGATATACCTTGCAAGTGGCTGTCATCGGATCAGGTTTCTAGACATCAATAAATGCAGTAATGTCAGTGATGTTGGGGTTTCTAGTATTTGCAGGGCTTTTTCATCTTCTCTCAAGACACTGAAACTGTTAGATTGCTACAAAATTGGGGATGAAACCATATTATCCCTGGCCGAATGCTGTGGTAATCTGGAGACTTTAATCATTGGTGGTTGCCGGGATGTCTCTTCCGAAGCGATAAAGTCGTTGGCCACTGCTTGTGGAAGCAGCCTTAAAAATTTAAGGATGGATTGGTGTCTAAACATTTCTGATTCTTCATTGAGCTGTGTTTTGAGTCAATGCAGAAACCTTGAGGCACTGGACATTGGTTGCTGTGAAGAGTTGACTGATGCTTCTTTTCAGTTTGTAAGCAGTGAGGAGTCTGCTTTGAGTTTGAAGATTTTGAAGGTTAGTAATTGTCCAAAGATCACGGTGACAGGTATAGGCATTATTGTGGGTAAATGCAGTTCTCTGCAATACTTGGACGTGAGGTCATGCCCTTACATTACGAAGGCTGGTCTCGACGGGGCTGATTTCCATTTCCCCGAATCCTGCAAGGTTAATTTTAATGGTAGCATCAGTGAGCCTGTTGTGCTTCTTTAATACCATGATAATTTTAAAAGATTGGTTTCGTCGTCAGATCTTCATTTGTAAACTTTATTGATAAGGAGTGTAAATTTGATGAGAATGTGATCTGTTCTGATGATGCTAGTTCTCTAGTGCAACCCGTGTATAATGTAAGTGCACTAAAATGGTATCTGATGTATCATATTTTATTAATCAGCTCGGTTGTAAATTTGACTGGAACAATTATTTTTGTGTTATTGTATTTTCCCTTATCCTGCCTTCTAGAAATTTGCTCTTTTCACTTGATTGACACTGAATATGAGCATAAAACCCCCATTTTTGTGTATTACAATTAGTACAATTCGATATTTTTATGAAATCAAGAAAAAAAGTTTAAAAGTGTTGTTTTTCATAACAGGCAACAATAAAGCTTAAACTTTAAACCTTCATGCAAACTATCTATATGTTCTACTAGTGGGTATGCAATTCGACCGAAGTATCAAGAGTGAGATTTAGTGTAATGGCGTTCTAAAGATCCAATTATAGACTATTGGATGAACTGAATCAAACATTTTGAATGTTTAGTAAGTCATTTCAATGCCTTACAGGTTAACTGTGTTGCAGACGCAGAGGATCTGTGATGTTAGAAAAAAAACGTTGTGTTAGAAACTAGTGTACTAAATGGATGGTGCTGATAGTCTAAATCTGAAGAATTGCGGCTTCTGGGAGTTCTACAACTATTGTGAGTTTGAATTTCTCCTCTGTAATCTACCTCTCTTTTTTTGGTATCTGTAATCTACCTCTTGATAACTTGTTATTGGTAGATTTAATTTATGGGAATAAAAGATTATGCAATCAGCATCAAAGAAAATGGTGAGTAATGCTGGGTTTTTGGTGGTAAGGAAACTGGTGTTTCAAGTCAAGAAGAGGAGGATCTCCATCAACGTAGTGAGAAAAAGAGTTAAGGACGTGGAAAGCAATAAGCATACTTCAATTAGTTTTCGAAAGACGAAGGAGGGTCGTTATTCTGATCTTCACAGAGTGAGTATGTGTCTGGTCTCAACCATGGGCGAATACATTGGTGGTCGAAGTGCTTGGAAAGAGGGTTTTTTTTTCCGAGTTATTGAAAGTAAACTCCAACGAATCTGTCCAAGGAATTGCAATATGAAGATCATTGACATGCATGATGGTTTTTATGAGATCATTATTAGACTATTATGAGAGAATTGAGGAAATAAATGAAACATTTCTTACCTTGATTTCCTGCCAATAAGTTTATGTAATTTTTCCTGTTAAACTATTACAAAGATAGTGCAGGGAGAAGCAAAGGTGTTATGTTATAGGGAGGTTCATTGGACCTTCCCATTGTAGTTTTTGTATTATACACTCAGATTCTTCAATCAGGATAATTGATAATTCACTTTATATCTCTCTAGTAACATGACCGATATGACTCTTAGACTCAACAAGTATTCTTCTATATAATATGATAAATATAATTACATGTTCACTTAATTTTTAGATTAATTTGATAACTCACCTTAATTTAGATTTAATATCGAAGGTACGCATTAAACATATATTTATTATTTCATCTATTATATACTGAATTCTAACTTAAACATCAGATTATCTTGTGTTCGACTACTTTAATCGATACGAATTCTAACTTAAATATCAGATTATCTTTTGCATTCGACTGTTCAATCGATATGAAATCGATAATGTTAATAAGTTAGTAGTTATAAAAAGGAGAGAAGAGAAATGTGGATGACTATTTAGATTAATCTTAAAAAATTTCCCATTTGGGATATGCAAATGGTTTAGTTTTTTGGTGAAGCTAATAATCTAGAATGTTCTGTTTTTAATTATAATTATGTATATTATATTAAAAAAGAATGGTGGAGAAAGTGAATGATAGTTAGCAGTAATAGGAGGTGGGATTAGAAAGAAAAGTTGAATAGATTGTGACACATTTGGTTACTGTTTATCTAATTAACACAAAAACCAAAATAACAAAATGAGAAAGATCCTTTACCAAAAGACTGTTACTAGGCAACTATTATTATTATTATTGTTTTTTATTATTCTTATTATTACTATTATTATTATTATTATTATCGATTTATTATACCTTCAAAACAAACCCTGCCATTTTCATTTATCTCCGCTTCTTCCATCTCCGCCGTACCATGTCGGAAGCACCACCGTCTCAGACACCGCCTCAAGCCGCCGACGTACCTCCGCCGCCATACTGGTGCTACCACTGCGATAAGCGCGTTTCCGTCGAAACGCTCGCCAATCTCCCCGACGTCGTTTGCGGCGAGTGCAAAAACGGCTTCGTGGAATCCATCCCCACGCCCTCGCGCTCGCGCACCCCCTCCGCGTCCTCTGATGACCCCTACTTTGGCTCGCAGTTCCTCCAGGTACTTCGCCTAATCGCGCAATCTGCGCGTGACGATGACGCGTCGCCTCCGCCGCCGCCGAACCGTTCTCCGGAGAACGATTTCCTCAGGATCGAGCTCGGAGGCTGGGACAACGACGAGGAGAACGAAATCGAGAACGATGACGATAACGGCGACGAGGAGTTCGAGGAGCACGAGGAGGCGGATGATCGCTATGGCAACGAGGATCCGCACGGAGATGACGAGGATCTGAGAAGGAGAAGGCGCGAGCTGCTTCGGCTTCGGATTAGGGATTTGGCGACGCGCACGAGGAGCATGCGGAACCGGATCTTGGATTGGGCCGAGATTCTCATGGGCCTGGAGGACAATTCCATCGAGTTCCGCCTCCGCGTTCCGGAATCTGACCGCTACGTCGGGAATCCGGAGGATTACGTCGACGCGGCGGAGTACGAGGCGTTGCTGCAGACGCTTGCTGAGACCGACGGCGGAAGCAGGAGAGGAGCGCCGCCGGCGTCGAAGTCGGCGGTGGAAGCCTTGCCGACGGTGAAGATTGCGTCGGAGAGCGAAACTGTGGTGTGCGCTATATGTAAGGATTTGCTGGGTGTTGGAGACGCCGCGAAGAGGTTACCGTGCGGGCATAAGTATCATGGAGATTGCATTGTTCCTTGGTTGAGCTCTAGAAATTCTTGCCCTGTTTGCAGGTTCGAGCTTCCAACCGATGATAAGGAATATGAGGAAGAGAGAGTGGTCAACGCTGCTTCTTCGAATTCCAACGGAGCTTCGAGTTCCGGTGGTGGTGGAAGGACCATTGTTTGATTCCGCTGGGTATGTTCCGTTCCGTTTTCCTCTGCTCCCTTCTCTCCTGCCATTTGTGTAATATATTTCCTGGTTTCTGAATTTCTTCTTTTTTGGTATTAGTGGATTTTCATCAAAGCTTGCGCCATGTTATTATTTATTTGAAGCTTTTATTATGTAGTTGGCTTCTTAGCTCTCGGATGCTAAGATACTTGTATATAACATATTTGAATCAATGTGATCACATCACACTGCCTCAACGGAATTTGTTCTTTCTCCCTGTTATGCATCTTCCTTTTTGGTTCTTCTTTTTTCTGTAATAAGTATACATAACCCCGTGGATTTGGTGGACTTGATCGAGGGTTCAGATTTTGCTTTTTCTTGAGATTAATTATCTTCTTGTTTTCTAGAAGACGAGATGTTGTTTAGGACTTGGGAGAGGGAAAGAAAGGGAGAGTGAAGAACAGAGCTGAAGGTAGCATCCATAAGTTTTTCTTTGCCACTGTTCATTTCAGCAATGGAAGCAGCTTTATAATAACAGTCTAATGTCCGTTGTGTGAGCAACATAAAGAGGCTAAGAATATCACTTATCCCTTAAGGGAGGTTTCAGAAAAAAATTTACCTCCATAGAATTACTCATGAGAATCAAGCTGGTAGCTTGAAGATAAAACTAACACTTTCATTTAATTTCTCGAGTAATTTGATTAGAATGTTTTTGTGAGTATCGGATTTCATAATTGTTTCTGCTGTAGTAAGTAAGCTAGAATGAGAAACTGGAACATGATTTGATAGGCAGGAAAACATACTAGATGAAACAGGATAATGATTTTATAAACAAGTTTGTACCACTTTGGTTGAGAATATCAACATGTAGCAGTGTCAATTTGGTGGTTCAGGATATTATTTTCCATTTTTATAGGATGGAGTGATGTCTAAAAACGGTTAAACAGTATCTTTAATTATTCTTTGTATTACCAAAAAGGAACGGGCAGGGCTCTGAATAAGCACTCTAGACCGGATATTGTCTCTGCATTGTGGAAAAGGAGAGGTTTGAAACTGTTTCTACCATACTTTTTGTTCCTTTGTGACTCATCCACAGTGTTTGATTTGGTTAATGACTTCTTCTTCGATTCTCTTAAATAGTTTGTCATCTTCTAACTGTGACATACATCGGCATTGTTCTTCTCTATTCAGTCAACCAATTGTCTAAACATGTTCCACTGCTGGATGTTCTGTGAATGCAAGCTCATGCTACGTTAACCTTGTTTATATTTTCACAGTAATTGTAAGTTTTAGGTTGACTTGAGAAATCATGGATTGATTGTGAACCCTTTGCTGCATTTCTTCTACATTTATTCTCAATGGCAGATGGTTTTCTTTTCTGTCTTGGGAAGATTTTCAAATGAAATAAATGACTATGTTTGATTGAATAGGTTTAGATAAAATTATCATTTGCTTTGGCAAACTTAGTTGTCTGTTATTTATTGTGAATTTGTTGTTGTATAAAAGTTGCTGTTGCTTCCATTGGCAAAAAACGTAGCATCTCACGGTAGCAAACCTTCGGTTGTTGGTCTTTGGTAATATTTCCCAAAACTGAAAAGGGTGGGAAGTGGGAAGCTAGTCATTGTAATTTGCAACATTGTGTTGTGGGAATGTTTGTGTGGGATGCATTTGCTTGTTTGTATGGAACGCATTTGCAATTAGCGAAAATGAGATGATGTTAAATTTGTTGGAACAAGATTATTAAATTTATGAGTACTTGATTATGTTTATTTTTTATTTGGATGATAAATATCAATATTTTGGCGGGCTTGTGTTCATGTGTTACCCTATACGTTCAAAATTGTCCACATAAAGCATATGTGGTCTTCCACGAGTGAATGGATGGTACTTGTAAAAGATCCTCCAACGCTAAGTTAATATTTGATATTTGGTAGTTAAAGATAATAAATGCTATTAAATATGTATTTTAGCTTGATGTTAGTCAACATATATATAGATATGTGTTAGATTCTCATGTTGATGGGTCCAAATTAGTACGGATAATACAACATTCGAAGTATTGTCCGTTTTAGAAATCGGTGTTCCATTACGATTTTATCTTTAAAAGACACTTCAATAGGTTGGAAGAGAAAAAAGTATATAAACTGGTATTGAACTTGACTTGTCCGTTTTAGAAATCGGTGTTTCATTACGATTTTGTCTTTAAAAGACACTTCAATAGATTGGAAGAGAAAAAAGTATATAAACTATTATTGAATTCGACTTCTGATTGTTTTGTTTATAGCATCATCATCTTGATGCATGATGTCCTTTTCTTCCTCTTGGTGTTTTAGTTTGTCATTCAGCTTTATAATTTCTCACGCTGAATATTCTGAGGTCCTCTTTGTAACATGATAATTGTTGCTGTTATAACCATATCGCAATCATAGTTGCTACCACCACCCTTTTGTCCCCTCCACTCATTTCTGCTACTACTATTTTTAGCATCCATTGAATATATAATTCTAACAAAAATCAATTTGGAATTACAAGTATAAATTTTGATTCTAATTTCACTATAAAATGACTTCTAATTTATGCTTCTTTATGAACAAGTTATTTTTACTTCAAATAGTCATTCACTAAAGCTTAACCATTTAACATTTAAAATCCCACAGTTTAGTTTATAGGTGATCTTAGCCCAGACTAATCTCAACAAAATTAATTAATACATTTACAAAATTTTAACCGTTAATTAAAATATTTTAATACAAGATTGTGTACTTAGAATCTCAATAATCTAGTTCTCTTTGACTTAATTAAGTTTTAAGTGTTTAATAAATTTGTGTATTTTCAATTGAGTCTCTTAAAAAAATTATTCATCAGTCAAAAAGGAGGAGACAGATCCATTAACAACAAAAATCAATATAACAAAAAATTTCAATAAAAAATTCAAATTTAAAACTTAATTAAGTCTTTATATTCTTATTATTGCTCAATACTAATACATTCTCATGACTCTTTAAAAGTGAATAAGAGAAAAATAATAATTAAAATATGCTATTTTCTTTAGAAGAAGATGGTTGATGATTTAGATGAAAGGCCAAAGCATGTGGTCTGAATTCCATCACTGAAAAATAGAAGTGAAATCTTTAAAAAGGTGAAATGAAATCATGAGAAACTAAGGAAACATAAAGGTGAAGTTGTGTTCTTATTTCTTAATGAACTTGTTAGCTAAGGAACCATATTATATATTAGGTCGGCTAAGAATATCATGTGGTGGGAAATGTAAGGTAAGATACTTTTTTGGTTGAGAAAGAAGAGAATGCCAAATCATTTCCTCATCATCTTTTTGCCCCCACCATGGAAAAAATCCACCTTTTCAAAAAGATAAAGCTCCATCCATGTTATATATTTTAAAAAAAATTGAAGGGTACTTTAATTTATCTCAAGAAAAACAAACGTATAGAAGATCACTGGTGTTTCTATCTGAAGTTAAAAAAAAAATATTGTTCGGATCAATCATCATTCAAAGTATTGTTTGTTTTGAAAATTGATATTCCATCACAATTTTATTTTTTAAAAAATATTTCAATAAAAATTTATTTAGACTGTTATTTACCTCGACTTCTAAATAATGAGAAACTATATTTTAATCTAGTGTAATTAAGAAAATTATATCATATTAAATAGTGTAACACTAATCTTATATGAAAAATATTTAATACTATTTTAATTTAATTTAGTAAGTTAAACAATTTGAAAAAAAAGCTTTCACAAAGTGTCAAGAAGAAAATTCAGCCTTTTCCATGCTGCAATGCAGGTTATGACTCAATTATGTCATAATTTAGTTTTTTTAGGAAGTCATGATTAGTTGTAAAGTTAAATAATAATAACCATAATAATAGGTGTTAACAAGTTGAGAACTAAAAACTAAAAAAGAATGAGTTGACTTATACAACTGAAAATATTTGATAAAATTAATCAATGAAGCATGTAAAATGGAATGTTTACATATATTTGTATGTATGTATGTATATAATAAAAAAATCAATAAATTTATTATTATGGGGTAAAGCATATTTCATGATAAATTGAAATATTTTTAAAAAATTAACAAGGTTAATATTAGATTTATTTTTCTACTTTCAAACTTCTAAATCAGTGGCTAATTCTATTAATACACCAAATTAAAACTTTCACGTTGGTAGCTTTTACAAGAAAAACTCTAGTCAAACATTTCTAATAATTTATTTTTGGTAAAATTTGTAACTATCTTATAAGTATTTTTACCAATACATTATTCTTCAGTAATTAACCATAAACTTGCTGTCTTTTTTATTAGTTGAATTGTCAAGATTAATTGTTGAAATGTCTAGCCCATATTAAATTTGTAACATAATAGAAGAGATTAATTGGATAATGTTTGATTAAATGAATACATCCGATTAGTTTTGGTTTAGGTTGTTGAAATAATACTTAATAAATTAAAAGAAAAAGAAGAAGATGTAAAATATGATTGGAGAAAATTGGAAGTAATTGCATATCATAATATCTATATTATAAATATTAGTAAATTATGACAAGATCTTCAACAAATAAAAAAATCTAAATAACTGAATATAAAAACAAATTGAATAAATATTTATGATTAAGTTGTTTTGGACACAATTTCAATAATTCTAAGTGTAGAAACTCTTTCACTAAGATGAAATCACCATTTAAAATTTTTATTTTAGAAATAATAGTTTTGTCAATCTCTCTAAAAAGCTTCTCGTTGTTGGTCATATGATTTATGCATCCATTATCTATTAACCATGAGTCATTAAAAGTGTTGATTATAAAAAAAACATGTTGCAACAAAGAGTTGCTCATCTTTTTCCTCCTCCAAAATCACATTTGCCTCTTCAAATTTAGACTTGTTGATTTGATTTGGCTCTACATGTCCCAAATCATCACATTTTTTACACTTGACATATGTACTCCACCAATATTTTTCTTTTGGAAGATTTGTCTTTTTGCAATATGGACAAAGGGGAAAGTTCTCACCTTGTTAATTGTTGGAGCCTTCTTTTCCTTTTTTTCTTTCATTTATTGTTATTCTTGTTTTTGCCACCTTTAAAATTTTGTGATGTTATATGAAAAACACACTATACAATCTACCATTGTCTCATCATTCCTCTTTACTTTTGAATTTGTAAAGCATTTACCAATTCTCTTAAGGTGATAGTTGACCAGTTATTTGCCTCCTCCAAAACTGATATTTTTTAACTCTTTTTTTTTTGTCAGAATTTTTTCATCAAGAAAGGACTTCACGATAAGTTAAACTTTATTTGCTATACTCATCAACCCATCAACATAGGTTTTAATTTTTTATGTCTCTTTCAAGCTCTCCATCTCGAATTATCTAGTTAAGTTGATCACTTGCATCCTTCTTATTCTTTTATAGTTAGAGTATTCTTAGTATATTTCTTTGATAGATTTGAAATTCATAATCCTTGTAAAAATAATCTGACATAGAAGAAAAAAAGACAATTTTTTTTCTTTTGTTTTTTTGTCCTCTATATTTAGGATATTTCATTTGAGCCACAATTGTATTTTCAGGAAACTAGAAACATCATAATCTTCTATTGTCTCCCAAAATCCAATGCTTCAAGATGACCAACATCCATCATCCTTGCAGCCCATAACTCATATTTCTCATCATCAAAAATTATGGTAAACTCATTGGGTATGTATCTCCCTCCATTGTTATTTCTTTCAACTCCAATCACTCGATACCAATTTGTTGTTGAAATAACACTCAATAAATTAAAAAAAGAAGAAAATGTAAAATATAATTGAAGAGACTAATTTATGTTTTTATTGATTTGCTCATTTCATAGAGTTGGAAAGTAACTACATATCATAATATCCCATATTTTAGGAATTGGTAAATTATGATCGGATCTTACTGAACTAAAAATAATGTAAAATCAAATTAAATAAAATATCTATGTTGTAGTTATTCTAAGTACAATTTCAACCGTCTATAGCATATTGAACAGGGTCTTGTTAAGCACCGATCAGCTATCATTTGGTTGTTGAATATCCTTGCAGATTTTGCCAGAAAACGCTCAATGTTTAGTTTTATGAAGTTTGATCTTAAAACTTCAAGGAACTAACTTTGTGTGTTGAACAATGCAACCAAAAAATTTAAAAAACCACTAGTTTTTTTTCATAATAATATATCATTAACAAAATTATGTCAAATATTTGTACATTTTTGAGAACCTTTGCAACTACACAATAGGTGAAGAAGCAGAGGGGACAAACAATTTTACTCATAGAGTATTTTCCTCTAAGATTGAGGAACAGCCTGCTGAAGACATTTGAGAGCTTTCTGATAATGGAAGAAACCCATGAACCAGAAATCAAAATCATCCACTGTAACTATTTCTATGTACTTCTGTGAAGGCTTCTCCACATTCTGACTTTTGTTCACAGACTTTATCTTTTTAAGGGGAATGGAGACCTGAAATCACAGAAAGTTGAAGTAACATATCAGCAAAAGTATGAAGAAAGATTAAGCAGATAGCTAGAAAGCATTAGTATCTACATAGTACAGATACTGACACAGAGATAGATAAATATAGTACAGAGACACAAATCTATATATTATATAATTATAAATTATATAAATTGACAATAAAGATTTATGTGCATTAAGTATGATTTAGTTTTGTTTTTGAGTAGAAAGATGTTTTTCTTGACGGACTCAAAAGGACTTGTTCTTTATTTTTATAATCAGAATAAAAATTTATACAATAATTTTGATATTTTAAAAAATTAATGTATTTTTTCTTTTCAAAACTGTGTTAACAAATATTTTTTAAATTGTAAACTTCACCGATACGTGTCGTGCGAGTGTCCAATACACGTGTCCGAATACATGTGTCCGACACGGACATGCCATTTAAGAGGACTGTCCGAACTTCATAGATTAACATATATAATAGACACTACAAAGAAAAATTGATTAAGAATGTCACCTTATAATGGACTCTGGTATCTTCTCCATTTGGGGAAGAGACTTTGATGGATCTGTCACTGCAAAATGCAACTTTATCAGTGGATATGAAGAGAAGGCCAGCTATAGGACCGGATGTGGTAGATAAGTAGCATTGTGATGCTTTCAATAGCTTCTCTCCTTCTCCAACACTAAACAGTTGCATGAAGACTTTCTCTACTCCACCAACCTGAAGAATTCTGGCTCCCATACTCAATTTCCCTTTCACTGTATCTGTTATCTTTGGTCCAAGCCTCACTGCTGTTACAACAAGTTTAAGCCATCAGTAAGAGCCATGTTTTGTTTTCCCTTCATGTCAAATTATGTATCACAAAGAACATGACAGAAATGTTTGCTGTGTCTTAAAGTTCTGTGCCAAACATGAAACAGTGCTTGTTCTATGTTGTGCAATTAACCAAAAATGAAAATTGAACATAAGCTTTTAAGGATTATGTACCATGATCTCTGACTCTTTGTAAGAATCCAGATTTGTGATGTGTTCTACTCTGCTTTGGTTTTGTGATGGATTTGATGTACTTCCCACGAGCATCAGGCAAATAATATCTCTTTGATGACTTCCCAGCATGGTATGTTGAGGTAACAGAAATTCCATTAGCTAATGAGGCCTTCATTTTTGCTGTTATCTTTTGGGAGTTCAATATTCTTCTTGAGCAATTAGTAGCTTGTGAATGATATTGAAGAGCTCTTAACAACTTTGGTTGATGAATCCTTGTAGTTTACAAGGGTATATATATGGCCAAAAGGAAACAAGTTGACTCCTAACTTTTTGCAGGATGAGTCAGATATGGATCATCATGAAGACTAGAATGAAAAAAGTAATTCAAAATTTGAAGATTTGCATGTTCGGTTGCCCCCAGAAAGAAGAAAAGATAATGAAAAGAAAGATGTGTTTATTGATTAAAGAATTAAAGGCAACTCTGTGATATTCAAAGTATCCCTCTGTATTGATTCTGTTGAATTTCAATGTATATAAAAACTTGAAACCTTTTACTGCATATATTGAGACAATAGTTCAAGTATTTCCTTTTAGCTTTTACCACATTTGGATGTTGATCAAATCTAGGTTGGCCATTGGTTTGTATTATGTCTATGTATTTCAAAAGTACACCTGTGATTTTTCTACGGTTTATAGACAGAACTTGTTGTTCTTGTTTCATATATTTACAGTTATAATGCTGTCATGTTTACTATTTCTGGCTGAAAATTTTGTGTATCAAAATGGAGGAAGAGAATAGAAAAATGATACATTGACAACTTTGTTCCAGTATAAAATCTTGTTTCTTTGTCTAATTTTATGTGAAATGACAAAAATACCATTTTTTTATATCATCAATTAAAGGTTGTAAAGTGGAACAGATTGTCAATTTATATTTTTCAAGATAATAAGAGCAAAATCCATGTACCCATAAAAAGAAACTAAAGAGTTTAAAATTAAACCATGGAGAAATTTTTGCTGAATCATTGGGGAAAAAATAACAACTACCAACTGTTTAGCCTTTAGAAAATGACACCCTTTTGAAAATGGGAGGAAGAAAATAAAACATTTTGGTTTTTTGAGACAGTCCACGTGCATGATGACAAAACATGTCAATTGCCACTTTATTTTATTCAAAAATGCAAATGTAAAGGTGTCATTCAAGCTTTCTGAGCTGGAATTTTGCCTTTCTGATGCAAGACCTCTCTAAGTTTTACTATTATTAGATAAAGTGAAGAGAGGAAAACTTTGCACCTCACACACTGTCTTCAATAATATATTTTTTTAAAGTCTTGAACGTGAGAACCAGCATCAATTTAAGGTACATATTTTATGTCTGAGATGGTGTTGAAAATTAATTTCAGCAAGGTTTTTCCTGGAATGAAGATCACAACTATCAAAATCAGATGGGTTCTTCTAACTTTTCAAGTCATATCATATATGCATGAGTAAAGAGAGAGGGGGAAAAATCATTTTCAAATGAGTAAAGTTTAACTAATAAAATGCATAAGCACTATGCACTAATACTGTGCTTTATTAGTAGGGGTAATAATGTGGTTGATCCGCGTTTAGCTCGCAAAATGTAAGTCGGGTTGATCCGCTCCGCACAAAGAGTGCAAGCTCATTTCACTGGTCTGCTCCGCTGTTAGTTCACGCGCGTTGCGGGTTATGTCGAGCGGGTCTAAGCGAGTCACTAAATTAGATTAGTAAATCCGTCTCACGTTTTTTAGAATCGGATAACGGGTCGCGAGTCGGCCTGCATGATCCGCCCCACATTGCCACCCCTATTTATTAGTGGATTGCCACCCCTATTTATTAGTGGATGAAGGGACTATCTCATAAAGTGAGTTGGCTAGGTGTCAGTGCCATGTTAAATTCTAAAGAAAAAGAAGACATGGCTGTGGTACATGACATAGACAAATCATTTAGGTCAGATATATGGAAGGAAAGGAGGAGTATCTAAGGTCAGAAAGGGATATCATGTGCTAGAAACAGTATAGGAGAAGACATACTTCAATGTTTTGTGGAAAAGGAAATGGCCAAATCATTCCCACATCACCAGATGTCCCACTTGGAAAGCTCACTCTGGAACTTCCTTCTGTCATGACTTACTATTTTGAAAGGGAGAAGAACATCATTTTTTGTTACCTTATAAGAGGTACTAATGTTGTGTTGTGGCCCTGAAATTTGAGGGCAAAGATTCAAATTACTAAACCAGAATCTTGTTTAAATTCTTGTGCTTCTGATATGTGACAGTTCATTGTGTGTGTAAAGTTGTGCATGTTGTCAACTGGTGTGTGATTGATAGAAAGAAGACCATTATATGTGCTTCAAGTTGTGAAGTGGTTGCAAAGTAATGGTTTACATGAATAAGAAGTTATCATTGACAGTGTAAGATCTTATCATTGATACTGTAAGACCCTTATCATGTGCCCACAAAAATAACTTTTGTATCTGACAGACCCTTTTCAGTAACAATTTATAGAACAATCCACTGCATGCTTTGATTTGATCCACTTGTTACATATGGCCTTATGAGTGTGATATAATTTCTATCTCTTGGATCACATTTTTTCCTTCTAAGGTAAGGAAAAATCATATTCTAAGGTAAGGAAAAATCATATGTATGCATAGATTATTTTCATTTTATACATGGTATTTCAGATTTATTATCAAAAGAGAAAATAAAATAGGTTGGAGACCCCACATCAACTAGAGTTTAGAGTGAGTGCAAACCTTACCTCATAAGTCGATTTCATGAGGTTAAATTAGATTTAAAGTCCACTTCTTAAAATAGTATGAGAGTCATTTTTGAGTCTTTCTTAGCAAGAGTTTGTTGAACTTATTAGGTCACCCACTATTTGATCGTTATCGAACAATGCATAATATGTTATCCCACACACGAAGATGTGTTGGAGATTCCATAAGATTGAGTTAGACTTAAAGTTCATTTCTTACTAAAATAGGAGATCACATAGATTGAGTTAGACTTAATTGAATTTCTTAATAAAATATATTTAACATTTACTTCCATTTCAATTAATTCTAGACAAATAACTTACCTCCTTAATTTGAGTTATCTTAATTAAGGTACTCCATTCTTGATTTTATCTTATAATTTTAGGATACATCAATACACAAAATGGACATATTTTATCTTACAAAAAACATCATGATAAAATTTTAAAAAAATGAACAAAATTAAGCATGACAAGATAAAAAAATTAACAAAGTCATTGTTTGTGAAAAATTGTCAAAAGGGCTTGTGTGTTGACTAGGGTATAACAAGTCCTTCTTTACAAGAAGCAAGGAAACCAAAATTAAAAGATAAGATACAACCAACATGTAAAAAATTAAATTGAACAAAATTTTCTCCACTATTTGAGAATTTGATTTGTTTAACTTGCTTAGAAGTTTTGATATGTACCATAAAAAAAATAGACGTATGTACCCAAATGAAGTATCTATTTTTTTTTTTAAATGATTTCTAAAACATATCAAGTATATATCCAGGGAAATTTAAAAATAGAGTGAAATTTCATATAAAAATTAACAAAATAAGTATATATATTCTGAAAAACTTTTATGAATAAATTCTGTTTAAAACAATTTTCTTTTGTCGAATTTCTCTTACAACGTTTGAAGAAATTGTGCTTGCATTCAAGAGTTTTAAATTTTGTTAATAGAAGTTTTGCTTCCCTACATTATTTCTGATTTTTGTTACAGTAGTCATCTTATGAGTGATGACTTCTAACCAAAAATAATACACAACTTCAAAAGTTAGAAGTCATGAATGAAAACACAATTACGATTAAAAAATAAAATAAAATTTAGTGCATGCATGAATGGTTTCTTTAAAAGTTACAAAGAAAGTTGGATGAAAATAAAGTTATGTATAATATTAGAGTACTACTTTTTCATATGCTTTTAAGCATGATTTATGATTTCTTTACAAATTACAAAGAAAGTTGGATGAAAATAAAGTTATGCCGACTTGTTTTATTTTATTGCTGTGGTTTCAACTTATCTATAAACTTTTTTTTCAAAATCTGTTCATTTAAGTTATTTTGTCTTCAAAATTTTGTAAATTTGTTTAACCAGAACCAGTAAGGATATGACATGGTTTTAGGAGTAACCATATTTGTGTTGGAGATCACACGTCGATTAGAGATTAAAACATTTTATAGTACATAGTGCAAACTTTACCTTATAAGCTGCCGGTTTTGTAAGGTTGAGTTAGACTTAAAGTTAACTTCTTAACATGGTATCAGAGTCATTCAGAATCTATTTTAGCGAGAATTTGTTGTTCTTAGACCGATTTTATAAGGTTGAGTTAGACTTAAAGTTCATTTCTTAACAATTTCACATGTATATACAAACAACGAGAATCAACTTAAGTTAAAACTAAATCAAAATGTGTTGTTTTCTTTAATGATGCTCCAAATGGTGGAACCTATGTGATATGATGGTAGTCTAGTCTACAACTCAACTGAGATGAACCACATCCATTCACTATGATTGCAGGTCAAATGTGGCATCAAGAAGGAGTGATATTTACAATGAAGTGAAATCTCTTTAATTAGAGATAAAACTCAACATCTTCAATGAGACAAATGCCAAATTTTGGTTTGTTTCTTTGAGTTAGTCCAGACAAAATGAATCTTTGAGTTCCAATTGTGGATTTTGCTAGCCTGTTAAGCCTGAGAAAGTGCCTCCTGAAGATATTGGAAAGTTTTCTGATACTTTAAGACACCCATCAACCAGAATTCAAAGTTGTCTTCTGTTACAATCTCAATGTACTTCTGTCTTGGCTTCTGAGTATCTTCAGTTTGGTTCATGGATTTGATTTTCTTCAATGGAATAACAACCTGTACATGAACATATACACCTTTCAGAAAACTTGAACAATTCTTGGACACTTCCAGGACAAGAAAATTTGAAGTAGAATGAAAAAAACTTGTCTTCTAAATTCATCTTTCATGCAGTTACCAATTTCAAAACCTTGGATGAGAGAACTCTTAAAAAACTTGAGGTGCATAAGACCTTATAAGAGAAGTTCAATTCAATTTATCCAAATGTGAAATATGTATATAGGGTTTAGGGTTTAAACTGACCTTATAACGGATCCTCAACATGTGACCATTCTGAGTGAAGACTTTCATTGATTTCTCACTGCAAAAGGCAACCTTGTAGGTGGAGATGAATAGGAAACCAGCTAGAGGACCAGATGTGGTGGACAAATAACACTGAGAAACTTTCAATAGCCTTTCTCCTTCTTCCATGCTAAAAAATTTCTTGAACACTTTTTCTACTCCACCAACTCGAAGAATGCTAGCCCCTAAGCTTAACTTTCTCTTGACAGTTTCAGATATATTTGTTCTCAGTCTCACTGCAATTTCAGTAATAAATAGAATTAGATCCAATCACCATGTTAACAATTTGAGATATTCATACACATTTGAACAAAGGTGGATATTTTGTGTGTGTGTAGAAAAAGAAAAACTTACTTTGCTTTGATGTTGTAGGTGAATATTGACATTGAGTTGCAGGACCAGGTAATCTTTTAACAGACTTTTGAAGCTGACCATGTGTTACTGGAGTTCCAACAACTAGCTGATGGAGAAGTGAAGTCTGCATTTTTTATGGTTTCTATTGAATTGAAAGAATCAGCAGCAGAAGGTGAAGAAAAATGGTCTGAAAGAACTGAAGTTCTTGGCTGCTATAGAAATTAGGCTCAGTTGGGTTTGATGCTTTGTTTGTATTGCAGAGAGATATTTAAAGGGATGGTGAAAACTTGAAGATTTTCTTTTTGGTGGGATGACTCAACCTTGGATCATCAACCACGTTGTGATTGATATCAACGCACTGACAGTGGCATGGAAATTTGAAAGAAAGTTCTTGCAGATAATGTTTTTGACGTCATGGATTGCATGGCTACTTTTAGAAAGTAAAAACATTGTGCATCAGCATTCAATCAAACTTTTTCAAAACTACAAAAGTCCTTCAAAGGTTGTTTTAAGAGGATTACTGTTATGTATCTTCAGGGGCAAGGCTACATGGTGATTGATCAAAATAAATAAATAAGAGTGTTCCTGCTTATAGCATAGTGGCATGTTGTCACATAAACCATTTGAGTCATGCACTTAAAGAAATCATAAACTGTAAAAAGTTGACTGATGAAATACATAGATTAGTGTTTTCGAACGGGGTTGGAAGCAAGAGAATTATTCGAGCTACTCCTCGGTCGGTCGGTGTGCACTTCCTTCCTTCCTCACAAAACAAACTCCCGCTCTTCCTTCGTTACTCCACCTCTCGTCTTCGTGATCTCCAAGTTCGGATGGTACTTGCAAAAGACACTCCGACTCTGACGCTCAAGTGAGAATTCGGTATTCGGCACTCGGCGCTATTAACATTGTATGATGACGTACTTGATTCTTGGAATTTGTGTCTATTTATATGATTATCATGGACCCTTTGATATTGGGCTGGATTTAGTGCTTGATCGTTGATTAGTCTTATTAACCCTATTTAGGTGTAATGGTTTTGGTTGTGTAGGTCGACTTGGACCGGGTGCTGAGTCTTAATCTTGGTCGTGCGGATCCTATCAGTATACTTAGTTACAATACTTTATGTTCCAATCTCAGGTCCGTTGAGAAAACATTTTTAGGATCAACCACAACATTCGAGGTATTGTCTGCTTTAGAAGAAAATGTATTTAAACTGTGTCCTTGAAGAACACTTTCTAATATGTGTGAACTATTTTGATATATATTTTCTTTCTATAAAAGAGTAATGCTATAATATTGTTGAAGACTTTATGAAAAGTTCCAAGTTGGGTATTGCATAGGGTGCATATACTCTCCACAAAGTAGGCACTATGCAAGCTGCTGACAGCACTTGTGCTACAAGCTGACATGGAGACAACACAACAATCTCTTTCTTTTGTAAGGGAAAAGGGATCATTCCATTCCCCAAATGTAGATTATGCTTTATGTTATCAGTGATTGACTTACCATTGAAGAAATTGATCTCATTGCCATCTGAAAGTCTAAAACATTGCACTCATGCTCTTGGCGGTTTCAATCTAAACTTGAAACTGGGGCAGTCATTAACGAAGCCATCACTGCTTTTTGTTGGGTCAAACTATATCCATGCATAAAGTGAGATTGCTGACAGGGCAATGAATGAAGGGATGATTAAGAGAAAAAACAAAGGTAGATCTATGGAATATGAAATTGTTTAATGTTTAAGTTAGAAATGAAAAGCATGTGTAACCCACGTTTGCTTTGAAAGTCTTGTATATTAGAAGAGAAGAATTTCTGGCAATATATTCTGACATCGCTTAGAATTAAAACCACGTAGTCTCGTATTGTTTAGAAATCAAAACTAATGATAATTTATATACATATTTCTCTTTTAATAACTTACAAAAGTGTTTTTTAAGGATAAAATTATGATAGAGTTTTAATTTTGAGATAATGTTATTTTAATATGTAAAAGTGATATATATGTAGTATGTTTATTTATAATATAGAAGTTCCTTCTTTGTATTCTTTGTTTGAGTAATGCTTATTATATCTTTGACGGTGTATTTTTGTAATTTATTTTACTTTATCTTTAAATAATTTGTTTTAAAACCTTTTTGGATCATTAATATTGGTGTATATATAATAAGTATTATATTCCATACAATTTTATTTCATAATATTACATTATTATTTATTTTAATTTTTTAAGAATAAGTATTATTTATATATAATTTAATTAATTCAACTACTACTAAAAACAACTTTGAGTAACAAGTTCATAATGCTTGAAAAGGTAACTAAATGTCATTTATAATACAATATAAAATAGTTATCATATAGTTTTATTAATGTGTTCAGTGTAGGAAAGTTGAAATGCTCACAAATTTTATCAAAATATAACATTCATAGTATAGGAATGTGTTAGTGTTAGGATTAATTGTGACTTCTTGTTCATCGTGGTAGTAGTTATACTTGCTTCTTTTTTTAAGAAAAACAATATGATACAATGTTATTCTTAATTTGTTATATTTAAAAAAAGTGATTTTTTATTAAATTAAATTCCAACTCCTTATCTTAGGAGTAGTCCGATAACGAACCGATAGGGAGAAACCTAATAAACACTCGCTAGGATAGATTTGAAATGGCTCTGATACCATGTTAAGAAGTGAACTATAAGCCTAACTCAACCTCATAAAATTGATTCATGAGGTAAGATTTGCACCCACTTATATGAAATATCCTAATCTCTAGTCGATGTGGGATTCCAACACAATAACTTTTTACTTCAAAGTTTTATGGAAAAAAATTTCAACATCTTGTATAAATTGTTTCATGCACAATCCCAATGAAGTTCATTTGAGTGTTGTTCTTAGGAATTTATAGTATTTAAAGTCAGCACCTGCAAAGTTATACTGATAGAATTTTTTTGAATTGGTTGCCAATGTAAGATTTCTTACAATCAATGTACATAACCATTCAACTCCTAAAGAGTTATACATAAATTTGACTAAAAGCTTGGATGTTATGTACAAATAGAACTAGAAACTCATTCTAAAAAAATTTGCATTACAAATCAATGTGTAATAATTGAGCCTCAAACTTGAACATATATCTCTAAGAGAGAGAAGTGTGTTCCTTCCCCAAAAGCAACCACACAAGATAGCTGGATTCTGCAACAAATGATGTTCCAAATGGTGAACTCCTGGATTAACAGTTTGAGATTTTCTGGCACTTCCATTCCCTATATACAATGAAGTGAAATCCCTTTTACACAGCATTTTCAATGACAGCATTCATATTTTAGCTTTCATCTTTTGTGTCTGTTTGTCATCTCAACATGAATCTTGGAGTTTAAACAGTGGATTTTGCAACTCAGCTCACTAAGCTTGAGAAAGTGCCTGCTCAAGGTATTTGAAAGTTTTTTGATATTTCAAGACACCCATAAACCAAAAATCAAAGTTGTCTTCCGTGACAATCTCTATGTACTTCTGGGTTGGCTTCTGAACATTTTTACTTTGGTTCACACACTTTATCTTGTTCAGTGGAATCATAACCTGCACATTTCCAAATACACTTCAGAACTTCAACAAATCTTGGTTTAAGACGAACTGATAAAACTTTTATTGATCAAAACCTCATAACTCAATGGAGAATTACAAAGGAATCAACCAAAAAAGTTTAGTTTTATGTGGAGGCAAAACAAAAAAATTAAGAAAGAAACTAAGAAAACCCTAAGAAGCTTCCAATAAAGAGGAACAGATAAATCAACTTATGCATTTCTACTTTGAAGAAGTTAGTCAGAGAACTACCCAAAAGAGGATGAAGTGCAAAAGATGATTTTAACTTGTGAGAAAATTAGGCCTACCTTATAACGGATCCTCAACATTTGGCCTGTCTGAGTAAAGACTTTCACTGATCTCTCACTGCAGAAGGCAACCTTGTCTGTGGAGATGAAGAGGAAACCTGCTAGAGGACCAGATGTGGTGGACAAATAACAATGAGAAGCTTTCAAAAGCCTCTCTCCTTCTCTCACACTAAAAAACTGCTTAAACACGTTTTCCACTCCTCCCACTCGAAGAATGCGAGCCCCTAAGCTTAATTTTCTCATAACAGTTTCTGATACATTTGTCCTCAGTCTCACTGCAATATCAGAGTAATATAAATAGAATCAGATCCAAATTCACCAAGCTAAACAACTTCAAGTATATATAAACAAGTCTTGTCAAAGTTAGATGTTTGTCAATAAAGAAAAAAAATTACTTTGTTTTGATGTTGTGGTTGAACGTTGGCATTGAGTGGCAGGACCATGTAAGTATCTGTTAACTGGCTTTTGAAATTGATCATAAGTTGCTGAGATGACTGGAGTTCCAACAACTAGGTTATGAAGAAGTGAGGTCTGCATGTTTGATGATTACCAAACAAATTTTCTGCTCTATCAAAGGAGTTCTAGTAGATTGCTTAGGAAGATATGTTCACTTAGGTTGATGGTTCCCTCATTCTAAAGAGGTATTTAAAGAGATGAAAACTAGGAGGTGAATCTTACCTTTGGTGGGATGACTCAACCTTAGATCACCAATTGATCAATAAAGAAGCATTGGCATGACAACTTAAAGGGAAAGTTATTGAAGACAATATTTTGATGTCATGGATTGTTTGGCTGCTTTTAGAGAAAAGTAGTACAGCAAGTCAACCTTTTCAAAGTTAAAAGAAGAATGTTAAAGATTAATTTTAAGAGGCTTAGAGAAAGGTTCATATACCTTCAAGAGCAAGGCTCCATGGTGATTGATGGAAGGAAATAAAAGCATTCTTGCTTATAGCATGTTGCCGAATGTTATCACACAAACCAATATATAACAGCACTGTTTTGGAAACAGGTTAGGAAATTAAACAAGAAAAAGTAAATGATGACTACACGCACTAGTTGCAACAATTTCGGTTACACCTCATGTGAGGATGTGTCACCAGAGCTTTATGAGTTGGCATTTGAACTTTCTGATGGCATACTTCTCCAAATTCTCTTGTGATTGGTCAGGAAAAAGTACAGAGATGATGAAGTTTATCAGTGTGACTATCTAATTTATACCATCTGTTTGCAATTAACAGATACTTTAATTAACATTTTCCTCTTTGTCTAACACAGTTGAAGATTGAATCAAATTCATGAAAATTCAGTGTCAAAATATTGTTAAGACTTTTTTTTGTGGAATTTCAAGATGGCACTTGCATGGCTTGTAAGATACACGTTCACTCTTCAACCTAAGTATTAGATGATAAATATGATCTCATATAATATTTTAGATTATCATTTGTAACATATTATATTATATGAGATCATATTTATCAATCTAATAGTAAGCATTAGGCAAGGTGATTGAACATGTGCCAACATGTGATGTGGGAGACAACAGAATCAACAGAATCTCTTTCTTGCTTTTTCTCAAGGGAAAAAGGGGACCATTCTCTGAATATAGTTAAATCCCTTTATCTTGTTTCAGAGTGATTGAATCATCATTGAAGAAATTGATATCATCAGAAGCTAAAAGCATTGTATCCATGCTCTCACGTGGTTTGAGACCAAACTAAATCTCATGCAGTCATTAACGAAGCCATCAGCTTTTTTTCTTGGGTCAGGTTCATATCATAAAGTGAGCTTGCTGATAGGGATGTGATTATGGTAAGGGTTAAATAATGTAAAAGAACACACAAAAATGGAACGTGAAGTTGTTTGTCAGAAATGGAAAGTGATCTGCAGCCGCATGTTGGCTTTGAAAGTCATGTGCTGTGGAACAGTTGGGGAAAAGCGAATTGCCAATCTCATCTTCTTCAACTGTTTCTATGACACTTGCTAAGGATGAAGTAATGTTTTGTGCTTTGGAATTTGGAAAGAAGGATCAAATTCAATCAACTGATATACAGATATTATTTTTGCATTATTATCTAGTACTTTCCAGTTTCAGTTGTGCATGTTGTCAAATGGGCCCTACAAATGGTTTACATGTGTAAGAAGTTATTACTTATCAATATATCCATAATTTTTATAAGCTTGTTACGGTTTTGTCCCTATTGGTGAAGAGAGAAAAGTGTATTTAAATTGTTCTTAGTATTGACTCTGAAACATTTTATACCATATTCTAGAGCATACTTCTTTTTGCTTGACAAAACTTGACTCCACTGGAAATTATCCAAAAGGATGTAGAATTGTCCTATTTCTTGTAAGATTGTAATATTTTGAAAGTTTAAGGAGTTTTACTTCTTCAATGTATTACAATTGTAGATATATTAGGAACTTGTAACTTATTTTAGTCTGTTTAAAATATTTCTATTTGTAGAGAAAGGGCATTCTTGTGTGTATCTGTGTATATCCTGTTTCATATGCTGTGAGATCAGTGACTTCAACCAAGCCTTTATATAAAAATTTAAATCAAGTATCATGGTACTAAAACTAAGTGGAGTATTGATTTATGAGTAGGATTGTTCGAATACAATTTTGTAAAGAGGTTCTAAAAATATTTACATGATCAATTTAGAAACAATGAGCCAAAAAATATTCTAAAATTGCTCCTTAACTAATTGGCATTAACAACCAATGATGAACTGTTGTATTCACAACTTGCAGCATCCGCAATAAGCTAATAACCAAGTCTACAATTCAATTGACGCTTCTATTTGCTGTCACAGACCAATTTGAAGTGTCCAACACAATAGATAAAACAATGAAGTTGGTTTTATCGAAGACAAAATCCAATATCTTCAATAAGAACTGCCAATTTTTTTAATTGTTTCTGAGCAACTCTGGTATCTTCAACATCAACAGTGGTTTTTACCACTCAGCCAAGCTTAAAAGAATAGTCTGCTCAAGATATTTCAAAGTTTCCAGATATTTCAAGACCCCTTTGAACCAAAAATCAAAATTGTCAATTGTGACTGTATTTCTCTATGTACTTTTATGTTGGCTTCTGAACATTTTGACCTTTGTTCACACACTTGATCTTGTTCAGTGGAATGACAACCTGTCCACGACCATATAAATAGAACTTCATCAAATCTTGGATGAAGAGAAACTGAGAAATATGAAGAGGTTTTGTGTATGTATTACTTCAACCTTTCAATGGATCCTCAACATGTGAGTTTTCAGACTAAACTTTCATTGATCTCTCACTGCAAAAGGCAACTTTGTCTGAAGAGATGGAGAGGAGACCTGCTAGAGGGCCAGATGTGGTGGACAGATAACACTTGGAATCTTGCAATAGTCTCTCTCAGTCTCTCACACTAAAAAAGTGCTTGAACAATCTCCATTGTCCTCTTGAAGAATGTGAGTCTTTTGCCCCAGTCTCACTGCAGTTTCGGAGTTAGATAAACAGGATTAGATAAGTTCACCAAGTAAAACCAGTTGAACTGAAATACTGAAGGAAGGAGAAATAGTTGTATTATCAAAAAACCACAGTCCTTAGATGAAAATCAGACAGGGATTTCGTAATAATCCTTATCAGTTCCACTTGGAAAGATATCTAAGGCTTACAAGGATACTCACTAGTTTTTAGACTCTTGTGAAAGACTATATACAGTATTGAAAATTTGAGCTTTGTCAGTAAATAAAAAGAATATTTTACTGTGTTGAAGTTGTAGTTGAGAAATGACACTGAGTGGCAGGAAATAGGACTTTTGAAGCTGTTCATATGTAGCTGAGATGATTGGAGTCCCAACAACTAGGTTATGAAGAGATGAGGTCTTCATGTTTGATGATTAATAAAAAAAGGTTTCTGCTTTATTAGAAGGACTAGAAGCAGATGGAGATACTAGATTGTTAGGCAAGTTGTGCTCAATTGGGTTAATGAGTCCCATGTAATCCAAAGAGGTATTTAAAGGGATGGGAACAAGGAACTGAATCTTGAATATTCTGTGGGATGACTCAACCTTGGATCATCAACAACTTTGATTGGTATAAAGGTCCAGACAAGACAACTGAATGACAGTTATTTAAGATACTATTTTCACACATGGACTGTTTGGTTGCTTTAAGAAAAAAATATGGTTTCTTTTTCCTCTTGAAAAATAATACTGGTTAGATTTCAGAGGCTCAGACAGATATTTTATATCTTAGGAAGAAAGATTCCATAGTGACAAATGGAAGGAAACAAATTCTTTATGTTAATATATTGCAAAATTGTCACCCAAACCAAGGGAGAGTCATACTATTCCGAAAATTAAACCAGAAAAAAGTAAAAGATGAAGCACCTGATTAGCTGCATTACATTTCAGTTGAATCTGTTTAGTGCTTTTTGCTGGATCTAAACTATAATATGTAATACCATGTCATAAAGTGATTCATTTGGTGAGAACAGTGATGAAGAGGAGAGTGGAAAAGAGAATTGTCAAATCAATCCCACATCATCCCCATGCCTCATGGGAAACTGATTGTGAAATCACTGTTAGTTGTACAGTTTGTCAAAGTGATATCAAAGAACAAAAATCTGGCCCTGTAAGTTAAGTGGGAAATAAACAATTTGCAGTTATATAAAGTTATTTACTTCAAAACCTTCTTCACATCACTCACAGAAACACTCCCAACTCAGATTCTTTTTTAGAGGAAATAACTTGGATTTGTTAAATTTTCCTTTTGTTAGGTTCAACTATTAAACAAAAGCCAGTGTAAGAGATTGAGTTCAATATATTATGATTTACAGTGCAAATTCAATAGAAAATTATTTGGAAACAAGTTTTTTTTCTTTAACTATGAATTGCAGGACTTTACCCCTAGGGGAGTCCTTCCAGAAATTCTCGAAGGCCTAGGCTGAACCCAGGCCTAAGAGGGGGTTTGGAAATAGTTTTCAACCAGCAATAGACGCGCCTCGGTTAGAACCTCACTAGCTGCGTCATTGCCCCAAGC